>Ga0307514_10000080_pt1 | contig 260420 bp, 213 predicted proteins | sample 16_EM_MG_FD_203088 | JGI IMG/M metagenome (GOLD analysis project Ga0307514, IMG submission 203088) | Populus trichocarpa ectomycorrhiza microbial communities from riparian zone in the Pacific Northwest, United States - 16_EM | ecosystem: Host-associated > Plants > Roots > Unclassified... | reverse complement strand
CCCCATTTTAGCGCTCCTCTGCGGGGAGTGAACTCTTCAATCCCCATCGATGCTCCACTGCCTAAACTGGCGCTCCATTGATTCGTTTCACACTGCTAACCCCCACCCTTTCGGTGCTGCTCTGCTAGTTTGGCCGCACCTCATTCCGCATCCGCGGTCCACAGATTATATTTGCCAGAATTCTTTTTCATTCTGCGTTCCTCCACCGCCGTCGGTGCACTCCTTCTTTCCACACAGCACTTCCCGTCTGGCGCTCCTCATTTCCTGGTAGCTGGTCCTCATTTTCATTCAAATATATCACATTACCTTTCAAACCCCAATTGAGATTCACAGCTAGCTAACATCACATTCCACCTTAGTTATATATCACAAATCGAGCCAACCGCCATTGGATTTCAATATCAGCCACGCGCCAGGTAAGAATTATCAACAAATTCAGGGAGTTTCTCCAGCTTCTCTGCACTGTTGATGAATTGTGTGTTTCTGCTTTCGTGGGCCCTGACAAGATGGGAGAAGTAGCGGATGATATCTATACCGTATTTGATTGATATCATTTGATTGTGTGTCTGGTTATTGTTTCGGTGTACCTGCGTTTATGTTTGAATCACTTGCCTTTTTCTTTGGTACGATACTGTAGCCAGGCAATTAATATAATGTTTGAAGAAGATGGTAGCTAGTATGATTCAGAAGTGATAATGAACAATAATCCATGCATCATATTCACCATTCAGGGAAATTGAATGCTCGTGGACATCTGGACAATTTCAGATAATGCCTGCAGTCCTCCCAATAAATATCTCTAAAAACTGAGGGATCTCTCAGAGCGTGTTTGTGATTTCCACATTGGTTCGTCAACACTTCCAAATTCAACCAAAGTTCTCCCCTGCGCTCCAGTGTGTTCCCAAACTTATCACAATCACTCCCATGGTAATTCTGTACTAGTCATCAGAGATTCCAGTTACTCCTGTACTGGTCATCAGAGATCCCAGTTACTCTGAAGGCCAGCCAGAATACCCTCCTAGTGTCAGATACTCTCCTGAAATTGGCGCATCTAAGTTTACACTCCACATCCACTCAGGCACTCCAAGAGGCTTCGAGAGACTAAAATCCATTTTACTGAAGTAACAGTTGAATCTGCACTCAGCGACCAAACTTCGAATCCCAGTTAAGGAGCTCCTGTTTTATGATGCATCTCTCTCCACAGTCGTTGATCATAAGATATCATGATTCACTGAAATAGAAGTTCTTGATTTGTTTTAAGATCAATTTTTCGTTGTCCAGAAGAGCTTGGGGTGCCAGCGTATCACATCCCAGCATTTCAAAGCTTTTACTATGCAGTCTTTAGCGCTAATAGCTGCAGCCAGTGAATCTGCGCTGTCTGAATATGCCAGTGGAACGAAGGCCACAGTAATATTTTCTTAGGATGGGTATCAAGGTACATGTTGCCTATCCACGGTGATAAATATTACTCCCGAAGCCACTGCACTCGTCAGTTTTACATGACTGGGCCACTATACTCCCCGCTGTAGCACTCCAATGCAATGATAGGCACTCCTCAGCCTGGCTTGATGTTCTTGTATTTCATTGGACACTCGATTCCCCCCTGTCTGCACTCCTCTATTCCCACCGGCACACCTCAGTACTGATTATTGCACCTATATTGAATTGTGCAGTACTGATGATACACCCCCCCTCGCATTTTGGTGCTCCTCCGCTTGCATGGTTCCTTGTTAATCCCCATTGGCACTCCTCAGCCTAGATTTGGCACTCCTCAATCCCCATTGACACTCCTTGGTGTAGATTTGATGCTCTTTTTAGTTCTGCGCTCTTTCAATACCTTCTGTGTACACCTGTTTTCTACTCAGCATTCCCCAACTGGCCCACCTATGTTCCTTGGTAGTTGCTCCCCTAATTCATCCGAATAATCATTGCCTTTCAAATGCCCATTCAGACTTGCAGCTAGCTAACATCTCCTTTCACCTTTGTTCAATCTCACAAATCAAACCAAACAACAGTGCAATTCAATCTCATCCACTCACCAGGTACAAACAATCAGCAAATACAAGGAGTGCCTCCAGCTGTGTTGAGTTGTTGAGGAAGTGAGTGTTCCTGCTTTCGTGGGACCTGATGAGATGGGAGAAGTAGTGCATGACATTGACACCATTGTTGATCGATATCATTTGATTGCGTAGTTGGGTGATTCTTTCAGTGAATCAGTGTTTATGTTGGAATCACTCACGAATTTCTTTGGTTACTGCATGTAGCGAGGCACAACATACAATGTTGGAGAAGATGATAGCTAGTAAGATTCAAAAGTGATAATGTACAATAATCCATGAATCATATGCGCTGTTGAGGGAAACCAATTGCTTCGGCACATTCAGAGAGACACTGATCACACCTGCAGTCCTCTGAATCCATATCTATAAGAGTCCAGGTATCTCCCAGAGTTTGAATGTTATTCCCATATTGGTTTGGCGACACTCCCAGGTGCATCCAAAGTTCTCTCCAGCACTCTGACCTGTTTTCAATCTTATCACAATCACTCCCATGACACTCCTGGACAAGTCATCAGAGATGCCAGTTACTCCCGAGGCTGGCCGGAATGCCCTCCTAAGGTCTAATACTCTCCTAAACTTGTCTGTGCTAAGTGTACACACCACATTCTCTCAGACACTCCTGCAGGCTGCCAGTGACTAAGATACATTTTGCTAATGTATACAGAGACCTAGATTAATAATGAATATTGTGATATAGCAAATCTTGTAACTGTAACAAAGAGCAATATAATGGACAAAATGCCTAGTGGTAATTGAACCGTATGAACTACTGCTGTGACAATGTGGCACCAAGTCTCCCGCAGAGCTGCCTGGAAGTCTCAGATACTCTCAATTTTACCCACCAATCAGCACGGTGGTCTCAGCTACACCAAGAATTGACTATCTTATAAGTCACATATTGGAGTATTCTAAATATACCTCCATACGTCAGGAAAAACATATTCTGTCACATGTAATCTACCACAGGTTATATGGCCTACTATAACCTCCCGTAACACCGATAACACCATACAATGGAAAACACCCGAGAGCTGTATTTGGTAATGCACAATAATGCACCTGTAATATACCAATAGCATCACTGAATTATTACTGTAATGCAACTGTAGCGCATGTATTATATACTGCAATTTATGGATAATACTATATATTCAAGAGTTACTTATTTATTTACTACTCTGACGTGTGTACACTCTGACATGCTCACTCTAACAACTCTGACATACTCGCTCCCAATGCAACTCTGACATGCTCACTTTCACCACTGATCTGTTCGCTAACATAACCCTGACATATTCACTTTCCAACCTCAGATATGCTTGGTCTCACTGCTCTGACATGCTCACTCTCACCTCTCTGACAATGTGGCTTCGCTCGGAGCAAGCTAGTCGCTGTGGAATGCTCACTCTGACCTCTGGCAATCTGGCTTCGCTGGTGGTGGTGGAATGCTCGCTTTCACCGCTGACAACCTGGCTTCGCTGTTACCCTTGGAATGTTCGCTCTCACCTCTGACAATATGGCTTCGCTGGGAGCAAGCTGTTAGCAGTGGATCTGGCTTTGCTGGGAGCAAGCTGGTAGCAGTGGAATGCTCACTATCACCTCTCTGACAATCTGGTTTCACTGGGAGCAAGCTGTTGGCGGTGGATCTTACTTCGCTGGTAGCAGTGGATCTGGCTTCGGGGAGAGCAAGCTGGTACCGGTGGAATGCTCGCTCTCACCTCTGACAATCTCGCTTCGCTGGGAGCAAGCTGGTAGCGGTGGAATGCTCACTCTCACCTCTCTGACAATCTGGCTTCGCTGGGAGCAAGCTTTTGGCGGTGGATTTGGCTTCGCTGGGAGCAAGCTGTTAGTGCTGGATCTGGCTTCGCTGGTAGCAGTGGATCAGGCTTCGCTGGGAGCAAGCTGGTAGCAGTGGAATTCTCACTCTCAACTCTCTGAGAATATAGCTTCACTGGGAGCAAGCTGGTAGCGCTGGATTGGACTTCAGTGGTAGGAGGGTCTTATACGATTTCGTGGAAGAATAATTGAAGAATATAATACCCGATGCCGGTGATTGTTATGGTGGCGACACTGATGGTGGTGATGGTGATGGTGGTGATGGTGATGGTAGTGATGGTGATGGTGGTGATGGTGATGGTGATGGTGGTGATGGTGGTGATGGTGATGGTGATGGTGGTGATGGTGGTGATGGTGATGGTGATGGTGGTGATGGTGGTGATGGTGATGGTGGTGATGGTGATGGTGATGGTGTTGATGGTGATGGTGGTGATGGTGATGGTGTTGATGGTGATGGTGTTGATGGTGATGGCGGTGAGGATGATGGTGGTGGTGGAGATGACGATTGAAAAAAGAAGGTTGATGGAATGCATGCAGTATGAGAAATTTGAATCATTCTGTAATTCAATATTACATATGGTAATACCGGCATAACATTCTCATAACACCACTTTAATGGCCAAAGTACAGGGTAGGCAGTCATAATCTATAGGATGTGACCGTAACACAGTGGTATCAGGGGTAATGTATGTCGGTTACAGTTGGACATATGGTTTTCCCGATGTCACAGCAGGTGCTCTCAGAAGCACCTGTGAATCATGTGGCAGAGTCTGAGAGCTTTGTGCATTGCTCCAGAAAGAGCTGGAATGAATTCGAAGTACTTAGAAGTACTGGTGGTGTCTACCCGAGTGTTATCAAGGTTTGGGTGTGGCTTCCAGACAGAATCATATTTTCCTGCTGACATGACTCATATTGCTACAGATTTCCAGCTTTTTACAGAACCAATTGCTCACTGGCGTCATTTGAAACCTACCTCTACTAAATATATAGCTTAGTGGGTGACCACAATCTTTTCAAGGTGTAATCGAATACATTCTTCGATGCCAGTAGCGCAGGCTAACAAACATACCCCTCCTCAAAGATAGTATAGACCACCTGAGGCTCATGATATAGCAGTTGAGCCAACGTAGAGCATATTTGAGTTGGGATGACTCATTTTCCAAGTGGTGATGGGGAGGACTCTTTTGATGGCCGCTTGCCCATTCCATTCCTGGATGGTTGCAGAAGAGGCTCATCATTTGATTCTGAATTGTCATGTCAACATTCAGTATAATTGTTGGGTATGATGCTGGGATCAACATCCAGATTCCTGTTGTGCGGAGATTGTCTGCTTCTCCAAGTGCCAGAAAGAAGAGGAGGATGAGGAGAAATGGGGTGCCTTCGGGGCATGAATTGAACAGGTGGTGAGTGACATGTGAGATAAACTTCAAGGTGTGACCATAGAAAATTTGAATGGATGTATAGTAAGTCAACTCAAGCGTTGTGTAAAGTATAGACAGCGTTGATCTGATTGAAGCATTGTCATAATGCGTCTTTTCGTTCAGTCAATGATTCTACGACCTTGACTTTTCTTGTCACCCATGCTTCCAACTCCTTGATTGGACTGGAACTCAGAACCAAGTATGCCAGTTGACAAGCATACCGCCGGGTTGATGATTGGCTTCCTCTCACAAACATCATCATATGAATGACCAAAATGCTTCGGCATTTCACTAATCATCAGACCTAACTTCTACTGGGTGAAGATAGTGACCTACCAATGACATGATAACTATACACAGAGTCCTATCACTGCCACAATGCCTTTCCCAAACACAAACAGTTCAACAATTAATCCCAACTGCGTGAACTCTCAATACTGCCCATTATGCCTGAATATAAATGATGTGATAACAAAATAATCCAAACACAAAAAAGAGACCCAAAATCTATTCAAAAATCTCCACGTTTTCACCCATCCATCCACCCTCCAAAGTCCAAGAAAAATACCCACCCACAATGCAAATCGTTGAAAAACTATCCTGCCAGTGGATGCAATCCTCACAACATCTGATTGGCAGCTGGGTGGCAGCTTCTATGCTCTCTGTTGGCCACAGAGCCCACAGGTGTTGATTTCACAATGTGATCGTACTTGGGTTGACAAGTCACATTCTCATCAGCAACACCACTTTGCACATAATCGGCAAAGAGATCACGAGGACTGTTTTGGATTGCTTCAAAATGTTGCTGCTTTCCAATACTACTGCACTGATACCATGCGTTTGAACTTTTGGAAGCATGTTTTCGTTGTCCGGAAGCATTTTTGATTTGGGAACCATGCTTGAGCACCAGCATCTGATTATGCCCCAATATCATCCTACATATCGTCAGCTGGAGGTTAGCGGATACCAACCAGCCAAAGGTACCTGCAACCACCACGCATAGGTGTCTGGGCACCAGCTGTGTCATTAGCTTGTGTACCATGATATACAATGTCAAAAAGCTTTGGGTTGATTAATTTCATCGCCACCTTTACCAATTCAGCAGCAGTATTATTATCGATGAGTGGGGTAACGTTACCGGCATGAAGACACCTATCTCAATTACGCTGCTCTCGGTAGGTCAAAAGCACTCAGATGGTCCGGATGGGGTCTGGTCATCCAGTGTTTGCAGCATTAACAATTGACAAAATGATCATATCAATAATTGATGCAACTACTGGCAGTATCAATTTATCATCCCAGGCCAGTGCCATGAGTATAGCGGGGTATTATTTTCACCCACCCTCTTCCCAGCAATGGTGGGATCCACATAGACAATGGTGAATCAAAATGGCATGAAGAGGAAATTGGTCGAGATGTCGCAATGCGCCTTGATTAGAACAGACTTGTGACCCACACTTTCCTCCCCATCATCTTCAGTATTTACAGATCATCAGAAAGTGCGAAAGAAGCATCTGGGCGATAAAATACATACCGAAGTGCACACATTTCCTCTTCATAATTGCGCTTTCGTCGGAATTATTCTTGGTGCCGCAAAATCCAACCGCCATGAACTTACGCAGCGCTGCCTTCTGTTGCTGGCCATCGAGAATATCCTTGTCTGTCATGTACTGTTTCCAAAGCGGCCCTTTTGGACAACAGATCACTCATTCTAGTACTGCAACAATAAATGAAGAGATGCTATTGCTCAGGGCCTGTCCCATGCTTGATGCTGATGTTAATGGTCCGGGCAATAACCCAGATGCACGGTCTCAGTTCATTATCTATCGTTTGTGTTGTCAACCATCCCTTATCCTGTCCAATCCTCATGATTGCCGCTGCCCATTGGCAGACTCCAATTCCGGCATTATGGGCCCAGCCAGGAACTTCATGAGTCGGCATCTGGATTGTATTATCATCTGCAACGACTTATTTGGGCCACCAGAAGGCATCACAGTACATTATTGACTCTCAACGGTGGTCAATGATGAAGTGGTGGAGGTTGAAAGCTCTTTACTCCAAGTATGAGTCAGGAGTATTGAATATATCATCAAGGGTGTTGTGATGTGGTAGCAGGGGTGAAGAAGCTGTGTCAAAGGTTTGGGACATTGTATGCGGGGTGGGCAGGGAAGGCAAACATATAAATATGGTTGGATGGGTTTTCTTGACCTGGCAACATCATCTTGGCTGCTATTCAGCTAGGAAATGATATGTTTAGCATAATCTAAGTACCCTGATTTGTCAACTGAACAATTAAGTTCATCACAAAGACAACTGCAACTATACTTTGCAGTCAAATCTGAATTGTGTGACCTTGCCCTAGTTCCAGTACCCTATGATGACATCACCGAGTCGGTAGCTGTGGAGAATGCATGGTTCATGCAAAGTAGTAACATAGCAAATGGTGAAAACCAAAAATCAGGCAATGGATGTAGAAGGGTCCAGTGAGGGTGTAAAACAGTCGCAGGGAAGAGTTGAATCCAGATGCGGTATGTTTATCGAAATTCATGCGATGTCGAAAGGTAGAGAGTGCTCAAATACTTTGAATCTGTGTGAAGGTGAATGAGAGAAATCCTATCAGAGTGATAGAACCACATGTTGAAAAAAGTAAGCCAAGGTGCTGCATTTGCCAATCACCAGCCAGCTCCCAATGGTAGGAGTCACTAAGAATCCTTAGAGATGCTTCTTAAGGTTGTTGAGAGATTTCATTTTGCTAATGACACAGGGATATTTGTCAACAGTGACTGTACTACTTGAAGACCTACTCCTACATCAGCTCCTTAATCACTCAATACCAGTGTGGCCACAAAGACAGCATAGTACACGTATCAGCTAAACAACTGCCAGATGATAGTATTGCAATCAAGCAGGGTGGAATTCTACATCCATTGGTTCATAAAACTCATCGTGACCTGTTCTATCACTCTTTCGATAATGATCTGAGTGATACTGAATTAGGAAGCAAAAGTAAGTGTATCCATTCATCGTAATCGCCAGTTCAGACTTGTGTTTATGGTACTTTACACTTGGACATTCATCTATCCAGCAAGTCTAGTAGTAACAAGAATGTCGAAATCTTCATTGTTGAAATTGAATTCTGGTTATTGTTCCGAAGCAAGGAGAAGTATCACTTTGTGCAATAGTGCGTCACAAACAACTTGATCAGAGCTATTATCGATCTGCTTTCCAAGAACCCTATAATGTCAGCTGTCAGCAACTTATCTTTTTCCGACACATTATTCGAAAAGTTGAACGAAATGTCCTACTCAATGGGCATGGACTGTTGGGTATCAGGTAATGTGTGCTGCTATCTTGTGGCCAATCCGAACATTCAGTGCGATGATGATTGCACACGTCTCTTTTACAACAATCCAGTTGAATGCATTGAGTTCCTCATACATCATCCTGAGTTTAGGGATCTTGTGTCATATGCTCCAGCAAAGGATTTCAATGATGCTGAGGAATGTATCCACTCAGAGGTGAAATCAAGTGACTGTTGGTGGACTGCACAGGTATGTTAGTTCAATCTCATCACAGCTACGATGATTTTGATCGCATCAATCGCGACAGTGGCCATTTGAAGCTACAATTGTCCCGTTGTTCTGCTGTTCAGACCAGACACATCTTACAACCTATTTGTGCAACAAGACGGAATGGCTAAAATGTTTGAATCTTGGATTCATCGACTCAATGAGTAGATCAAAGCTGTTGAATCATGGCAGCATCCTTGTTTCCCTTGTTCAGGTTCCCTCAAAACATCACATTAGAGGAATTCGAAAAACAATGGCCAAGAGGAACAACACAATGAAGTGTGGAAGGCTCTCAGAAAGAGCTTCAAGTATATTATTCGCTCTCTCAACTGGTTTGCAACTCTGGATGTTGTTTACTTGGTGTGGTCAGCCGGATGCGGCAATGTTGTCCGATCATCTGTACATGGATGGGTAACAACTTCAAAACCATTCAGTTCCGCTCGAGCAAGCAGCTCAATTGCCTTGTATATGAAGAACTTACATCGTCATGTAGATCAAAGAATTCATTATTGTGGCAATTGTGAGACTATTGGGGATACATCTTGAAGATGATATTCGCCACCCAGGGAGATGACAAGGTGGGACGGAAGCAAGACATGGTCTTGAGTATCAAGCAGTTGGAACCTCAGCAGGCATCTGCTCCAATATGAAATGCATCTCCCCGATCACTATTATTGTACCCAGTATCATTTTTACCATCAATCTCAGTATCCTTCAGTATTTGATGGACTGGGTAATGTCCTTTCTTGAACAACATTCCAGGATCTGATTATTTAACCAGGTCTGGCTGATGATGCCTCCATATCCTGGCTTCTCTTGATTTAACAAACCATGTAGCCATGTAACGTAATGGAGTAGTATTGTGTTGAAAGCACTTGGGAGCATAATTGTTCCCGTTTTCACACTGACTCTTTTAAACCGTTCAGTGAGCCAGAGCTTTTCGTTCACAGCTGCCCTGTTGTGTGTCAAGAACCAAGTGTATTGTCACCTCATGGCACAGTACTGGTACCATACAAAAGCCACGATTGAGTACCGGGGAGAGTGTCTGGAGGGTTTTCATCGTCAGAAGGATGTTTTGAGACCATTCGGTGCCACTGAATCTACAAATATGGTCTTGGATGCCTCGAAATGCAGCTTACTTTGGACAATCAGGCGCAATGGAAGAGTGACCCCGCTTGGAACTATCAATCTGTCGCTGTAAAAAGTCGTCGAGTTGATGAAGATGAAATGCAAATGGAGTCAGATGTTGCACAACATCTTGTCCACGAATCGGATTTGAACTTTCTGAAGCTGTATCTCCTGAACCACTTCTCTGAGCATAATTGCCAGCTTGCCAACTTCTCAAATGCATTGAACTCCCAGCAAGATTGATAATGGATCCTGAATGAGTATACCATCAATTAAATCTTCATGAGGCCACCTCCAAGCTATTGCAAACGATGGCCTAAAAGGAGGTTTTCCTGTATCATGAGCTGAATGAAAATGCTGCACAACAGTGTTGTGACAAGGAAATGCCTCGAAGTATTGTGCCTATCAAGCACATGATGCAAATCCCATGACCAGAAATCAAGACCCCTGATGACTTGGCTGAATACTGTGCAATGCCAAAAGGAGAGCTACAGAATCACATTGTATGGTGTTTCAAGGGATTTGCTGATGTCACAGAGTACGTCAATCACGATCAGTATTTCAGTTGTCTCCACAATGCAAAATACCTTCAGTGGAATGCAGTAGCAATTCCACACATGTCTTTTCAGTGCAACAAGCAGCAGTTTATATGGTTCATTGTACCTGGTTCACAAGGTGGAGAAAGCATAAGCCACCAGGACAGGATACAGTGCATCCCTGGATGGGGAGAAGTCCAGATAGTGACTTGAAGTTGACTGCTTGATGCATTTCTGCATGGCTCAAGTGCCTTTTCATCATCGTGGCTGCTGAATTGATTGTTCCTGGGATTCTCCCCTTTGTCCAGACATTGGCAGCAGGGTCAATAAATCATACAACTGATATGATGATTGGTAAGGAGACACATTATCCTCTGATGCAACCCATGCATGATGGAAGTTACCATCAAGCCTCTTTTCGGCATCCAAATCACTTTAATTGTCCCTATATGTGCAATCCAATCCGCTGCAAACCTTCTTCCACTGATGCTGCAGCCAGATAGCACTGGGTGGTGCTTGAGCAACCTGATTGAACTGAATGGTTTCGATTTGTTTTACATAAACAGTATTCGATTCAATGCTTGAAGTAATGGTTGCAGCGATATACTGAATTCTGCCTACCATTTTCTCTGGATATCTGAATTTGTTTCTTTAGAGTTGTGCAAACATGTATGTAATTGATGTCCTAGTGGATCAAATTGTTCAGAACAATATTGAAATCAATGGAGAAGTTCAAAAACCCTTCAAAACAATTCAAATCTGGAGGACCAATGTAAAAGAAACATGTATAGAAATTGGCTTAATTTTATGGCAAAATGAGTTTTTGGAATGTCGTGACGATGCGAACACATCATTCAATGCTTCAACCATTGTGGAAGATCACAAATAAGTCATTTGGAGGATTTGTGGAGAACGTGGAGAAGGATTGGTGTGTGCTGTCCAATTTCAGAAATCAGTTTCACTGTTTGCAGATGGGCCAGCTATGGCTCCTCCTAGCAGATTCAGTATTTGGATTGACGTAAATAGTATTACCCAGGTTCAGGTGGAATCATGTGAAGAGTTGATTAGGAAGAAATCTCATCCAAAGTTAATATTCCATGGTGATAGTAATATATGGTGGGCCGCTGCCCGGTACTGGACACTTTGTGTGACTGCCTGGCAACCCTAATCCCAAATACTTGACAATAATGTCAAGTCTTATTTCATGTCGGCTGATTGTGTTCAATTTACTATCAAATACAATGCTTACTTTGATGTTGCATACATTCTTGATATGGACTTCATTCTCTGGCAGTATGAAGTCATATTTGGTGAAAATAGTGGTTACTTCGCTGTGAGGTGTTTGTAGGTTTCCTGTACTCAGTTATTAACTAGCCACATTGGATCAACCTGTGGCAGCATTTTTAGGTGGCATAGTTAAAGATTGCAGTAATATTGCCATGCATTCTATTTATATCTCTTGGTCGTACTGTGTCTTGGCCAGTAGAGGCAAAATACGTGAATACTTCGAAGCTAAATGTATCCAATCAGGGAATGGTGAAATATACTATAAAGGTACATTCACTTTTTGTTGACTGTAAATGTGTAAGGGACTGGCACTGTCGCACTCAGGACTGGGTGAGTGTATATGGAGAAGTAAGTGATAGGACACTTGATATAGAACTAACTACTGTAGCAGTGACTTATTATGCTGGCATTTATCTGGCCTCAGGTCACCTGTTGTGTTGAAATCAACAGGAATAGTGACTTTGTGTGACACCTAACAAAACAACACACTGCATTTGCAATTGTACTAGAGTGATTTCGTAATGATCGTACATGTCCAATTAGATTTGCTTGATACTGTATATTATACAGTATTTAACAACGTTGAAACAATAGTCCCAAATGCAGAATGTTCCACACACTCAAGAATACACTTGGTATGCTCCCATGACCGCTGTACAGTATGTTCACACGTACCCGCCGAAGTATATTCATAGGAATCCTTACAATTGCACTCAATGACTTACTCTCAACTTACTTGACTGTACTCCCTCATATAGAGTCTCAAGATATTCTGAACCGCACTTCCTACAATTCTCAGGCGTCAACTCCCCATTGCACTTGAAGAAGAACTAACTGCTTACTTGGATTCATGCTCCCAAGCACACAATTAAGAGGCAAGACACTTCCAATCTGATTTAACAATGCACACCTTGATATACATCCACATGATCCATTAAGAGACTTGGTGAGTTGCTGGTGACAGGCACAGGGAGTTCTAAGACTTGTGGGGTAGTGTGTGCAGTATTTAGTGAATGCCATATAGATTGCAGCAGATCAAGGGTTGCAGATAGCTGAGGGCAAAGCGTAGGTGAAATCATGATGTCAGCCAATAACTCATTATGAACTTTCACCTTGGCATTGCCGGCACATCAGCTAAAAACATTTCTGTCCGAGCAGAATATCTGCGCCACAGTTGACATACTCTGTCAGAGCCCTCAGAGACACCCTGGTGGCAGTTTACTCCTCGCCTGGCTTCAATTACATGCGTCGCGTTGCATATCACCCTCCGATCACAGTTTCACCGTTTCTTCTCACTCTGTGTGTCTACTATTTTAAACAAACACTCTGGCATTGTGGCCAAATGTGACCACAAGTCGAAATGGGTTCATTGGGTATCCGCTTGCATCGGGATTGCAATACGATCGGTAATACTGTGAAAATCTCTTCTCATGTTCCTTCTACCTCTGCGCAAAATGCAATTCTCTCTTTTCTAATTGTACACATCATTCTGAGTCGCCAGATCTATGAGTCTATTGACAATTCATCGCTCATTACTTCCGTCTCCTGCCTTGCTACTAGTAGCTATCTCTGGAACTAAGTACACGCAGCCACCGATGATTCCCACTCTAACTACTTGCAACGCAACAGCTGCCCACGCTCTTCTCACTTGTACGAATTTCCAGATGGAATCCAAGATACCTGAGTTTTCATGTATTGTGGTGAGCGCCAGGGCTAACAAGTACTCAATGAAAGCTCCATCCTCATTTAGGAGCTTCATTTTGAATAGTCATTGCAGTTGCCACGGGAGACGCCCAACTAGTGCACCAGAATACCTCCCAGGGTGATACTTTACCCACACCCAGCGGTTGCGTCGATACCCTCCGCACCAGCTCTGGCTTCCTGTGCATCGACTCATCTTAGCGATGTGTTCACCTTCTAAACCCTCAATATGAACCTTAATCCCAGGGTAAATACAGAGCTCCATTGTGTGCACCTGTGCATCTGATATATACGTCTTGTTACGACTCTTATGTTTTATAAACTCCCTCGTGCCACTGTGTATTGCGACGCGGTGCATTGAGTCTGGTGTATTGTTGCATAATGCTGTGCAGGCTTTGATCATAGCGACAGGATGCGTTCTATCACGGCGGTTTTGGGGTCCACAAATTAGGTCTTCGCATCTGACTGGGAGGTCAGGAGGGCAGCCAGATCACGAATAGATGGGAGAACTTTGCAGGCAGCGGCGCTGTGCTCCCTACTATGAGCGAGGGTTGGGAGATTGATCTCTCTGATTTCGTACCAGAGAATGCGACGCTGAAAGGTGATTACTTGTGGTACGGAGTTGAGATTGTGATTGAAGGCGTTCCAACCGTCCTTGAGGTTGGTTTTATGTACTTGTACATGTCAATTGGCAGAGTACTGTTGCAACGCTCAGTATCGACTAAACTGTTTGACCCAATGAGACATCATATGGATCGTTCGAAAGTTGAAGTCGGCATCCGACTTCTAGGTAACATCTATCTCGTGGCTGATGTAATCCTGCCAGGCGTCCATTTTGCACCGATTCTTGGATGCTATCCACGCTTTCACATGTGTTTTCTCATCTACCTTTCCCTTCTTCACAAGTTCTGTTCTCACGGCATTAGGTTAGGCCTTCACCTTTCTTTCCGGCATGCCCGAGTAACAAATCTTCTTTGAAGGTGAGAAAACGAGGCAAGGCGTCGTCCATGTAGCTTCATGTTGCATTATCGTGAGATTATTATCAAGCGTACATATAGAATTCTAACAATGCCCATGTGCACTGAATTGCTCGATTGAATATGGGATGCTGAGCGGGGCTTCTTCCTTGTAGAGACTGGGTTATAACTTCAAGCAGGTACTGGCTCAATTTCTTCATCTCCTTTCCATTTCCTTGAAAAACTTCCTTGTATAACTTAGTTTTAGTGTGAGGTCGTGGTAAGAAGGTACGGATAACCAGCTGGCATTGTACTTGTTGAGCCATTTGTGCGTCAGGATGAAGTGGAAAATCCACCTCTGGATGTTAGGAAGCATCCTAATCTGCAAAGTATGGAAGAAGTCGGGCTTCAGGAGATCGCTCACAATACAGGGAACATGTTGAATCACGTTGAATCCTTGCTGAACATGGTGCAAAGAGCGCTCCCCACTGGCTGCCTTGGTTTTGGCATCGCTGAGGGTTCTATATAGGTTGTGATCCTGCCAGGGGTATTGTTTGTCAGGAGGGACATAATCTCCAAGTACGTTCTTCGGACACTTGCACCAAAAACAGTCATGCTGCTCAAGATGATGTTGGTCGCATTACTCTGGGCAATCTGCAAGCCATGCAGCTAAGACTGGTGTGCAACACCTGAAGTTGCCATCTGCACAGAAAACATTGTCATACCCGCTCACTGCACTGGGATTTTGTTGAAAGGTGAGAGACTGGAGTTCCCACCAGAGTATTTCGTTCAGCACCTCTCGGTTTGTTTGCCACTGCATATCCAGCCCCTTCTCAGGAATATTACAATATTTGAGTGAAATCGGCAAGAGTGCAACCATCATAATGCTGTGTGTTTAGAGCATCTGGCAGATGTTAGAAGATTGATTGCCAATTGTCATATATACAGGCCACTCATTCTTGTCGCCAGCGAAATTCCAAACATGTGTTCTATCAGACATGAAGATCCATGGAACCAGTGTATCCCCCACACTGAGTGTTGACTTATTGTCGATTAGCACTTTATTATCCTCAAGTATCTCTTCTTACCTGTGTCTCCCACCACCAGGCCGCAATGTGCATTTTGGTATAGAAGCACTTTGGTAGGGTATCGCTGTTAAAGCAACACTGAAGGGCCTAAATGACTGGCTCGGCATAGGCTGGCTGCCACATCAACCATCTCATGCTTTGGATGATGTCTCGACTCTAGTGTTTGATTCGGTGTTGGTGATTGTCATTCCATCTCATATCCTCGAGAGTGTGTAGTTCCCACTCCCCAGCAGTGAAATCAACTGCCATACTAGCCACGGACTTCTGGATGCCATCCCCGTGTTGTGAAACATGGAAAAATCTGAGCGGTATTTTCTTCCTTTTGGCACGTTGTCACAGTACGTCTTCATTCCCTTCTTCTAGATCCCACACTTGATATATTTGTACTCTTCATGTGTTGCAAATGGGTAGTAGGGAATGTTATGAAGGTTTGTCTCAGGGCAACCGTCAGCATCATGTTCCCATGGCTCAGCAAGGTCATCACTCACAGAATCACCGGCGCTGTGCTATGGTTGCATCCCCGGTGGTGGAGGTGGTAGTGGTTGACATGCTAAGTATGCAATGTTTTCAATGTGTACAAGGTATGGAGAGGCATCCAAGTCTTTGACAGAATCTTTGATAGCATGGAATTTGCGATGCTGAGCAGGTTCAACGCGTTGGGGCGAATTGCAAATAGTCTGATTATTCTGCCGTGCAACTTGAAGGTGTTCAGGATGGTGTAGTTCGATATGTTTAAGTCGCCCGCTGTCTGAAGTCAATTACTTTCAGCCTGAAAATTTGGGGCAATGGACAGGGGTCTTCTCTGGCATTGTTGAAGACACGCAAGAAGTGGAGTATACACTGTAGAAAGGGACGAAAGTTGGTGCCGGGCCTGAGCAGCCTGGTGTGTAAGCTCTCAATACTTTCAACTAACTTGAGAGATTTATTGAGCCTCAACACCATCACAAGGCAGTTTCTTACCCACCAGGAGTTCCAAAAATGCTGCATGCGCGACGTCCCATTATACTATGAATATAATAAATCCAAGCCAAAACGCCTAAATAAAATACACCCTGAAGCAATCCAAAAACCTCGCGATACATGTAATAATCAATGTGTGAGATGCATCAATCCAAACACAGGAATCGAACAACACAAGAACCGGACCCTAACCTGAACAACACAACCATGGCCTCCTCTGCACCACGAGGACTGGTTCACTCGTTGCCTACGGAGTCGTCCTGGTCCGCATTAGGGAGAGGACTATCAGGGAGAGGGACGTCGGGGAGCGGGATATCACCGAGACTGTCGCCACCTGCCGATTCGCCGAGCAGCTTCTGATCCACATCCACACCCGAGGTGATTCTAGCTGTCTCAGCGTCTCGAAGAGTGGGAGCAGCTGAGCGAGGTATATGTGGCGTCAGATGCCCCAAATTCTCCAGCCCACTGAGGGGATCAGTTTCCAGAGTTTGTGGTCTTGGGAGAGGCTTCGGGCTTTGTGACCGTGGGGTAGGTGCTAGAGGAAGTGGCGGTGGGGTTTATTTGCGGATCATCTTGCAGTTGCTCAGGTAGCAAGAGTATCTGATCGTCTACGATGGTATCTACATCGTCAGCTGATGTATTTTCCATCTCTCCCTGGCCAATTGTCCAAGGGTCTTTGCCATCATCCTCATCCTCATCGTCATCGTCCTCCTCAACCTCATCCTGCTTTTCCTCACCTTCCTCCGCTTCACCTTCCTCATCTTCATCGTCACTGTCCCTCTCTATATTCACATGGCCATCTAAATCAATGCCATCTGTTGCTTCCATATTATCCTCCATGCAGATATCCACATCAGAATTATATTCTGAGTCATCTTCACATTCTGACTCCTCAGCAGAGTCGGTGACATCATCAGGGCAAATTGACACAGTGGGCGACCCTTCCGGCGAGAAATATACCTGCACTATTGAGCCCAACTTGTCTGAGTCTGTCTTATACATTTCCTTCTGCAACTGCAATCCAATGGCACAAGAAATATCATCTCCCCCAGGGGTTAGTATAACAATACATTTCCCTTTACCATTTCCCCTCCCCTTCCCCTTCGCTTTCCCTTCCTGTCCTCAGTCGCCTTCCATTTCCCCAGCCCATCCTTTGTTCCCTTCCCTTGCCCAGTCGCTTTCTCACCTCCATTCTTGTCCTCCTCACCTTCACCATCGTCATTGTTATTGCCATTGCCAGGGCAGCTGCATCCTCCACTAAGCTCTCCGGGATCCGCCGAGTTCTTATCATCATCATCCTTGTCGATCACCTCATCCCAATTCAGTAGTCTAACCGCTAGGAAGTCTCCTGGCTTGTACTGCCGGCAGCTTGACGGCTCAACCTTTGCCCTGAGATCATCGCTACTGTGATAAGAGAAACACTCGCTGGTGCATTTGGCCATTCCCGAGCTGGTTGTCTATTGATTGGAGCGATCAATTTCGTGCCCAAAGGTCTGGGCTTTGTCCCACCTCCAATTGTTCATTTGGTCGTGGGTTTTGTCAAACATTTGCCACATATATGAGTCGAAGGCTACCCACCGCTCCTGAAAAGCAAAACACCTGCTCCTGCGGCATGGCCACATCTGCTGGAATTGTGAAAAGTGGCAAATCGAGACTAGATCAAAAAAGATTATATCATAAATAGTTCCCATGCCCTCTCAACCTTGATACTGCAAACATTGTATATCCATCTGAGTCCACGGATCTGTTCCAAGATGAATCCCTTCATTCAGTCCCAATCCAATGACAAGCATCAATTTATAACCTATGTTGGCATTTTGGCCTTGTCAGTTGGCTTTCCATTTCCTTTGCGGCTGCCCTTTGGGGCCATCACCACAAGTTGAAAATGAATCAACATCCGAGGCGTTAGCATTATGATACATTTGAATGTGGCGGAAGACAGCCAAGAGGGAATGTACAAAGTTGTGTAGGTTGTTGGGTGTGTTTTGGAATGAGAGGTGTTGTATTGTGCAAGTCACATGATGTCGAGATTTTACAGGATGCTGGCAGTGTGTTCAATCCGGGAGGAGAAGAGAAAGGAGGTGTAGGCAGGAAGAAAGGATATACATACTCGACTTCCTGCGATTTCTTGGTTCAACTTGTGAGATGTGAGATTTTTGATTCATACCCTGCGTTTTGGTGGTTAATGAATACAAAACGGCCCAGCCTTCATCTTGCAAAATCACCAGGTACCTCAAATATGAGAAGCCTCAAGACGAGAGTTAGTACTTGTGGTGAGGAATGTTTACCATGCCTGGCATTGCTTTGGCATCACATGTCACTTTTACCGCTCGGACCTTGTACATTTCGGAACAAACTGAGTAGTTCTCAGGTTGTCCCAACTGTGGGACCATCCAACATGGTTACCAACACGCCTAGCGGTGGGAAACGCAGACGCAACTGAAGTCATAGAATACAGAATAAGTAGTTGTTCAATTGGCGATGCTCCTAGCTCTGCGAAAAGAGGATATCAACCAGGAAGCTGAAATTATACACAGTCGATAGTTCAAAGTATTCTGCCAAGAACGAATGCAATACTATGGTAATCGCGCCAAGATTGCATAAACACCCTTCAAGTGGTGCAAATAGACCTTCCAACATTGCTGTAACAGTGAATAACAATGCTGAGTTTAATCTATGTTTAATCTGATGGCAGTTAACCCCTTAAGTAAATGCCTTTCAAGGGATCTCACCCCTGAGTATTGCCACAGTTTAGAGTCTGGCGCGGTCGACTCTGTGCCTCCCATTGATGTTGAATCCATCCCTGGTCACTCAAATAGGACTCTACCTCGCCTGCTATTGGATATGCATGCAGAGTAAATAAATCCTACATTCTTAACGTGGAACATCTATATCAGACTCTGCATTCCCAAAGCCCTGACCCTGACACAACTACGGTCATATGCAATGTTCAAAGTCTTGCTACTGATCAGAATTAACACATGCGTGGGCCGTTGGGGAATTTTCATCTTCCCCTTGCAAACAGACGCTTTTCAGTACCAGTTGGCGAGGGGGATTCCTTTGAAGGAGGGAGTTCTGTAGCCTCTACAAACCAAGTTCAGAATTGCACCCCCTTATCTTTGCTGAACAATTCTCCCATTCCAGATATCACTCAATGCGTGACTTCCACTCAGTTCACTACACAGCAATGGTCTATAAATACTCCAACCACCATGCCAGATACAAGTACTTGTAGCAAACCACCATCCGCAGGAACCTCACAGACAGACTCCACACATCGCATTGTATCCAGCCCCCCATCCAGCATTGCTATCACTCCAACCCCTCTCAGCAGTTTTGAAACCCTGCCTACCCCTATTCCTAATCCAGTAGCCTGTGTGATCATTTCAATTCCACCGCAAATATGAGCTACAGACAGGAATCAAAGACAGAGGCAGTGGCAATTGCAACCGCAGGGGGTGTCTACACCTCAATCACTGGACTATGACAGTCTGAGCATCCATTATTTTGTTCACTCCGACATGACGCGTCTTGTATTTGCAACAGGCAGACTCCTGGAGCTCTACATGTGGAACAGACAGCCATTTATGAGTGCAAGCGACTTGGAGATGGTAAGGTATGCAATGCAACCTGTTGCGAAAGGATGAGCTGAACCCCTACACTAGTAGATAATAGAGACGTACTGGAACCCCACTATGCAGCAAAGCAACATTTGATCCATAGTATTTTAGGCACGCACAAAGGCAGATCTTGTAAGAGGTATGCTGAAGCAACGGCCCAGATTGAATATTACACGCTGAAACTGGTACTAGGTTCGAGCACAAGTCAATAAGGTTAAATCCCATTTTATTCAAACAGCAAGGGACAACATCGCAGAGCTTCATGATCTCCACTTCTTTGAATCTGACGCAGAGCATTTGGAATTCATTGATTCCCTTCTGGGAGACAATGAGAATCTTATTGCTGTAGTAGAGCTTGTGGAAGGTGGTGTACGCGGCCCAAATCCAACGCAGAGAGAGTCGAAAGCTGTGAACCAATGACCAGTGTCCACTTGACTTCCAGGTGGAATCAATTGCGCAATTTCTCTACATCAAATTTGATCATCGGGCAAATAACTACAGTAAGTATGCTGACTGATTTCATAATTGCATGATTGATCACAAGGATGGCTATATACCCTCGCCACAGATCATGTTTACCTGCACCATGTTGTGCCATGCTCTCCTGGAGTGGCAAAAGATCAAAGGTGGTCATCAGAAAGCTTTCAAGTCAATACTGAACGCGGACAGACCTGATTGCTCGAACTACTACACCTACAAGAATAATGGTGGTAATAATGCATCCTGCTGCGCTGTAACAGGTTGCAAGTTGTTAATCTTGTCTGGCATTGCAGATACATATACATTGTTGATGAATACCTGGAACACAGTATTGGAGAGCTACCAGCAAAGAGTGCATAAAAACACCCTTGTACAGTCAAGCATCAGATCCAACAGGCAGAGAACCCAATGCCTGCCATGGTCATCATGGTGAAAGCAGCACGTGTTGACAATGCTAATCCTCTTGACAATTTGACCTCTGAATTGGCACTGGAGTAGTCTGAGATCAGAAGCACTGACCAGAACATGCTGATAGACGGCAAGTGCACAAATGACGAACTGCATTTCGGGATGCCAGGGGGCAGTGGGGACAACGATCATGAAGGTGACGAAAGCGAGAAGCACGATGCCATACCTACCACCAGCCGGTGACGAACAGCTGCGACTAAACTTAATAGGTTTCACCTGGCAACCAGTGATGTCGACGGGTATGAGGGCGAGGATGGCGATGATGCTGATGCAGATGTGCAGGAAGAAGTATTGCAAGCTCATGTTGGATCAACGCATAATGTGGAGGACTGACGGTATAGTTTGTTTGAGCTGGGAACCAGTGATGTCTACGGATATAAGGGCGAGGATGGTGACAATGCGGATGCAGATGAGGAGGCGGAACCATCGCAAGCCGATGATGCATCACTGCAGAATGTCGAGGACTGAGGGCATAGTACTAGCGAGTGTGAAGATTGGACAGTATCTGTTTGACCGGCAAAATATGAAAATTGCAAAGCAAATGCAATGGCGTGGGATGTATTGCAAGCCAAGACTATATTGTAATAAGTGATGACATCTCAACGCTAAACATACATACGGAGAGTGCGGCATCTGATATATAGTCCTTGCGGTGAGGTATGATGTAGCACGTGGTCGAAGCAAGGCATACACATTGCGAGGCGTTGTGTACCTGGTAGTAGCATAACTGCAGCACCTGTGAAGAGTGTAACACATGTCTTGTTCTGATGGTGTGTACATGTCACCACATTGCAGCAGCAAAGTGAAGGAGATATGTATGCCACATGACCCATCGCCTGGGCAAAGGGAAGCGCGTAAATCTCCATCAGAGGGTACAAGGTTCCGTCAGAGCTGTCAGAGCCGTCCAGAACACCTGTGTGTTTCTGACGGAAACTAGAGTTGTTCCTGATGGATGAGAAGTGCTTTGAGGAAGGTGGTAGTGTACACAACGTATCGGAGGAGCATCGAATGAAAAAGAAGAGTGCCATATCCAGGCTGCCGAGCGTCAATGGGTATTGAGAAGAACCGCAAGGAGGGTGGGGGGCTCAGGAATGTGGAATGATATAGAAGAGCGCCAATCCAGGCAGAGGAGCACCGATGGGGATTGAGGAGTGCTCTCCCAGCAGAGTAGAGCCTGGGGGAATTGAGTAGCTCCCCTCCCAGGCTGAGGAGCGTGGAATGAAATAGAGGAGGGCCAATCGAGACCGTGGGGATCAATGAGTGCCTATCCCAGTGGAGAAGCACTTGAGGAGGAGGAATTGACTGCAGAATGATAGAGAAGACAGTGAGTCTAGGCTGAGGAGTGCCGATGGGCATTGAGAAGCGCCTATTGTAGTGGTAGTGGGCCATAGGGTACCGGGTAGGGGTGTGAATTGGCCTACTGAATTGTGATTGATAAGTGCAGTGTCTCCTGGAGTAAAATGTATCACAGTGGATGGGCAAAATGTACGTCAATATTCCTCTTGACAAATCAGCACTGTGGCCTTCTTTCTGCTGGCATATTCAGACAGCACAAAATCAATTACTGCAGCAACCACTGCTATAGTCTGCCGAGCGAGAGGTGAAACATAATGAGGTGTTGTAGGCTGGCACGCCATGCTATTGGCGATGAACAAAAATTGATGGTTAATGAGATCAAGCACTTCCATTCGCATGAACCATGATTACACATTGTGGACAAAGTTGGGGAGATATCCATTGTCAAACAGGAGCTCCTAAACCTGGATCCAAAGCTCAGTCTCAGTGTTCAAATCCGGCTGTGACATATGGACACCAATTCAACAGGCCCCATCTGCCCACCATACTCAAATCGTAAATATCTTCAGTTTCAATTATCTGTATTTTAGGCCATTGTCAATATCATATTTCTGACAGAGGAGCATTAAACAGAATTCAAGACATACAACATCTCGTGAATGTGGATCGACTTTGAGACATGGACCGCGGTGTAGTTGACAGACAGATGGTGTACCTATAGGGGCACTGGAAAATGCCCCCTGAAGATGATAAGCTTCAATCACAAGTTTCCAAACTTCTTCAACCATTAAGTATTGTTATCAGATAATATTGGCTCAGGAGGTTTCATCAATATAATAGCCTCCTTGAATGTTTTTCCTACCTCAACAGTGGCCTTTCAGTGTTGAAGAACGTTCGGATCTGAACTGGCCTTGGATTGTGGACAATTTGTGTCTCCACTAGACATGGGTTGCCTCAGCGCCTGGGCGGAGGGCAAATGGTCAGACTTGGATAATCTGTTGAGGAGGGCTGCCTCTTGCAGTTGGAGCAGTGGCAGTGCTATTGACCCAGGTGGTTTGTGGTAATTTGGAAGCTGCACGCATGCAATAACCATATCAGCATGGCTTCGTGTATGTGGGAATGGAACGTATGTAGTTTGTCAGGAGTTGTCATGGCGCCTCAGGCCTACAAATTGGACATTCAGTTGGTGATCCAAGTGGTCCTCATGAATGTCAGATGCTATGGTAGACTCTCCGGTATCCTCACTTTCATTATCACTGATCCCCTACCTGGTAATGTCAGCCTGCTTCACTATTGATAAGCGGAATATTGGTCATCCACAATATGGTGTACGAAGGCAGACAATTGGAAGGCAAACATTTCAACGGGCAATAAACATTGCCTGGGTTCTGGAATGTTAGTGCTCTCTAAAGGTGTACTTCTTGATTGTTCTGTAAATAGTAATACCTGTCCTGGCTGGGTGTATGTTCCATATGCTGTAATGAAGATATACCGTTGGGGAATGTGGAAGAGAGTAGTGTATAAGTAGTAAATATAAGATTAAGTGTAATGGAATGAAAGAAAAAATGGTACAAAAAGTTGCATATAGCGAGAACAATGCAATTTGAGGTGTGCCTTGATGGTCTCAGGAGCGATGACAACAATGCTTCATGTGCACTTTGAGGATGGTGTTCCACCTTTATTCTTCCAGTTATATATTTCTGGGATCATACAGAATCACTGAACAATTCAAATACAGATGCTCGATCCGACATCATGAATTATCACTCGGATTATCTAATTGCATCAACCTTCTGGATTTGGTAACATATTGCTCATTTCTCCATTACCCAAACTTCGTGTCAATGGATCCATGACTACGGTCAAGTGAAGAACTAATGTTGGGCTGCCCCATCCTTGTGCCAAATTGCTTCAAGGAGAATTCCATTTGCTTCAAGCTGATTGATACTTTGCCTTGGGCAGTGCCCAACTCTGACAAATTGTCACTCTTATCATCTGCATCGTATTCGTCATAGGAAATATCCGGGAATGGGGGCAAATCGGCATTCCCTGCAATATCTATCCTGCGAGGTTCTGCTGCTAGTTGAAATCGTTTCGTTGGGAGGCTAATGGGGGGTCTCCCAGGTGTGCCGGAAAGTTATCCTGTTGCAGCAGAGGCTGATTATGTTGGCTAAATTACTGGATTGTTTCTAGTTGGTGCTGGAGGCACTCAAGGTGCGCCTGGAGATTACAGTCCATGTACTGTCAATAGCTGGGGGGGGAACATTTGAGGTTCACGATATCCTCCTCGGGAGAAATCATATGCTTGCCACGATGGCCCATAACTCGGATACCCTTGGGTCGCACCGGAGCTTGGTTGTGAGCCTGGTGTCATGTTTAATGGGGCCTGGTGGTGGAACTGGGGAGCGCCTGGAAATGGTGGCAGGGAAGGCGGGTAACTATACAATTGTGGTGGTGAATGAAATCGACTCGTGGGTTGCCCGAATGGAATGTCTTTGCTCGGCGTACTTACAGTATTATTACCTGATGCTCTGACATTGTCATCTGGGCGTTGTTGTGAGCCAAACAGCCCACCTGCTGGAGACATATTGGTTGTCTTTGATGGAGATCTGTTGGTCGATGTCATATGTGCAAAAATGATTGGTAGTAATCAAATTCTCAATTCAATTGGTGATTCCTAATAGAGCGGAGTATAGTGGAGAATATTGATGGTAGCAGTGACCATCGGCGATATGAAGGCCTCATATATCCATCTCATTTGTCATGAACTGTGGTGTTTCACTGCACCTTTGATCCCATGGAACCCGGCTGAGAAAAAGAAAACATAATCGTACACAACCCACCTTACTATATTCCATGCTCGATTTCGTATACTAGGATGATGGATTGAAGCTCACCTTTATTCTGTTCATGGCTACAACAGTCATAGAAAGGATACAACATGGTATCTCCAGGAACCCAACAAGAACTATATCCGGTGGGAAGGTTTCTATGGCTAGGCATTTTACAGTCAACATGTATGTGTATGACCTGCACTTCATTCAATATGAGGCCTTGTTATTCGAGCAGCAACAGTGATTGCATCCTGTTAAGCTCCTGGTGTCAACCTCGTTGTCTACACTGGAACCACCCACCTGTCAAGTATCGTTACTGAAGGACACATTCTAGCAGCCTGTCAGTTCTCGATGATCATTGAGTGGGCGTACAGCCACTCAGGAAACTCACCTATTCATCGGACTACTCTGATGTCATCCACTGCTTGTGGCTCGAGCATACATATAATCTGTCCAACGCTGCAATGACATAGTATACGATAAGTCCGATTGTAGTAGCACCTAATGAACAGTATTAAAAGTTGATCACACTGATGACAAATGAAGCTTTCGTTACTAATGATGGTGGGTAAATAATTTGCAGCAGTTTTATGCGGCATTTGATAGATATTATCCTAGTTTGTGAAGAAAACAGCATCAGGTGACTTTATTTTACCCCTCCTCTACATTTGGTGATGTGTGATGTGGCTTTGAAAGTGATACGCTAACCAGAGTTAGAGTTAGCTCACTTTCAAACAAATATCTTTGAAGCTCCAATCCAGCATACAACCATACCCCCTAAAGTATCATCAAGATTTATCAAAACACTGAGCATTTCCCAAATATGGTCAACACCCACTGGAAACATGTTAAATACTTTATCTGCAAAGAGAATGTATTCAACGAGAACCGACTGGAAGTTCACGATCAACAACATCATCCAATATCGATGAAAGAAGGGCTATTACCCAACGGCATTCTACCACCTGCTGCCTGAGATCACCCTGAGCCACCATGGTCTAACTACAGTAGTTGCACCTGAATGGCCATCAACATGCTGTTGATTAATGATCTACACATGGACAACATACTGGGTGCACCACTACCTGAAGATACTCCCAATGAAGAACCTATAGACTCTCAGCAGCCTGATCTCACCTGTACCCCTGAACCAACAATTACAAAGGTTTATAGGGAAGTAGTTGGAGAGGTTAATGCAGGGGAAAGCATATGGCAAAGCAGCTGGATTGTACAACAAGCATCGAAAGCACTCAGAAGAATGAAATCCATGCCATCATTTTGGTCTGCATACGACTTTCAGCAGGCTCAATCGTTTAGCCAGCAAACAAAAACATGGATAGATCAACATCTCAGGCGTGGACTGCACTAGTTCGAAATTCAATCCTTCCAATCAGGAGATGCCATGCGAATGCTCCTCTCTGAACTTGATTTCGGGCTCGGTAATGCTAGTTGGATTGAAGATGACACACATATCAATTGAACATTATACTACAGGGATATTTTCAAATGTATCCAGTTTCTCCTAGCACATCTTCCTTTTCAAGGACAGCTCGCTATTGAACTAGTCCATCTCACTGACTCTGAGGGCCATCAATCCACAGCAAGATGAACACAGGCGATTGGGGGTGGGACACACAAGATCAACTGTCTGCCGGAGGGACAATGGGGCCAGTCATATGTGCATCCGATATGACGCACTTGACCAATGTTCGGGCAATCAGCATGCCTGGCTGCTGTATTTTATGATTGGTAATATTCGAAAGGATATCTGCCGGACACATGAAAAGTGAACCTGGATTGTCGTCGGCCTGATCCCATGTCCACCAAAAGGTGCCAAAAACATTGACGAGGCATGGCATTCCACGGTTGGAACTGTGCTGTCCTGACTTGGGCAGTTTGACATCACCAGCTCCGGCTTGGAATTGGATTATGGAGATGGATTCCAGCCACAACGTGACCATCTTTTGGCTGCCTGGGTCGGGAATTATCTGGAACAAGTCATGATTGCTCAAGACTCATATGGCTCACGCCCGATGTGGGAAATTCCTAAAGCTGCGCCGATGGGGCACTCCACTTTTTGACCACTGGAGAACTCATGAGAGCAGCATATGTACTCGGAGCTGTTCATGGACAGTAAGATTGATGCTCTGTACACTCTAGGTGTCCCCCCAATCCGCAACCATTTCTGGCAATACTCTCTCCGCAATCTATATCGGCTTTGGCAGCCTGAGGAATTGCATCAGCAGCTCCTGGGTTTAGGTAAAGACTTATTGTACTGGCTGCTCAGATACCTGAAAGCAAGACATGTCAAGGATCAGTTTGACAATCGATTCACATTAGTTCCATAATATCCTAGCTTCCAGCACTTCTCTAAACTATTCGATTCATTGAAAAGCGGTGCCTGGCAAGGTAGAAAGATCTGTGGAATGATCAGAACACTGGCAGTGAATTGCGCTCCAATTCTTGTCTGCTCCGAAGATGACGGAGAATCTGCAGTAGTAATAGCCTCCAATGAAGTTGTAATGGAAGCAGTGCGGGCATTCTGTGAATTCTCTCTACTTGTTAGTCAACAAAATCAGTTGGATCTTTCCCTCAAAGCCCTAGATGATGCACTAAAGCGATTTTACCAGAAGAATGGTATTTTTCGAGAACAGAAAATGTGGAAGTCTTGGTTGGCCAAAGTAGATGACCTGTTGGCAATGGAATCCCATTAGTTACGCGAACAAAAGATTCCTATGATTCTTGCTGCAATGGATACCCTTGTGTATGGGGCTGAAATGTTTTCCACAACAAAACGTAGGCAATTTCAGGTGCGCCTGACTAGAGCCCAGGAAACAGCAACAACTTGGTCAGCTGCTGATTGTCAGACGGCAATAGAACGTTTGGAGCATGAAATCAATCCAGTTCAAACTGTGAAACGCAAGCGTTTCAACGAATTATTCCAATATTATGACCTACAACTATTGTAGGAAGTTGGGACTGAGGCAACCGGTCCCAGAGGCATATTCGCCAAATAACTTGCACTAATGACAACTGCAGCGAAGGACCAGGCTTACCCGGCGGCAATCATGACCCCTAACAAGCGACTAAATTTCAGCACCATCTATCTGATGCTTAAACAGTCGCCACAACATGGAGCTTGGCGGATACAGAGCGCATCACTATCCAGCTGGAGATAAAGATTTCTGGCATCACTTCGAATGAACAGAAGCAGTTCAAGAAGGAATTTTCCATCCACTTAATTGAGTTGAAAGCTTGGGGAGAGACAATCAGCATTCATACTCTCAGGAAAACCACTAAACAGCGAATAATACATTTCTGATATCCAAAGATACATCTTCGGAGCCATATATCTCAGTCAATTAGCCGCATGGGTTCCGGTCACAATTTCACCTCTGATAATTCTGAACGGCTCCATATCACCAATGTGAATGAGGCATATTAGTCTTGCAACAGAGTCAATCACATTCAACAAACGCTTCAGCATAATAACCGGTGTACTGGTCTTGAATTAATGGAGGAGACACTTTCATAACTTCCACTCCAAGGCTGGTACGATGTTGATACTTCAAAAGTTTTCAACCTACTGTCCGCTACTGATAAACAGCAAAGTACACACTGAGCTCATCTATTACATCTCCAAATAATTCGGGACAAGCCCGTTATCCACCCAGAATCACAGCAGGTCTATCATTTGAGAGAAACACATGTCCACGGAGTGTGCAAATGTATCAAGTTAGCCTCACTCAGAGATGGATTTGAAGATTTCCAATTCACAACTTTGGACAGCGATTTCACGCTCAAATTGATGACAACTGGGGACACGAAGTTGGTGAACTCATGCTTGGATATTATCAGAATGTACTCACCGACAGTATATTTATTAACATCCAGAATGGGCTGTTGTACTACCCTCAACCATTTCACAAGCCTAATTCTGTCGAGTGTTAGGGACTTGATTGCAAGGTAGAATATACCAATGCCAACCAAGAGATCATGCCTGAATCTCATAACGTCTGGGTTCAGTATATGCAAAGTGAAGAGAATAACCTTGATAACACCTTCCAAGACCAAATTCCTTGTTTTCCTGTTTTATGCTTCAGCTGGACTCCACCGAATCGGATCGTTCAATTTCAGGAGCACCTGCCAGCCAGAAAAGCAATATTGACCTTTTCTAAGAGGTGCAAAAAGACTCAACAATGGGTATTACCTCCTCAACCTCAAGAAAAATCTGTGGTGATTTCAACAAAGTTCAATGTTCTTTATGGTTGGGCTCATTGTGTTAACAGGTTTATCCAGGTTGCCAAACAGATGAATACGATGCATATTGTACCCATTGGAGAAATAGTTGGACCAGCACATTTGGTGCAGGAGAATGCTGCATCGGGCAACATCAATAGTGTATGGCTTGCAAATAATCCTGTCATGTTAGTTACCTACTGGACTGTATATTAATTAGATTACAATCCCAGATTCAGCTGTGTAGCTGTGAGATACTTTATCAAATTGTACTATTCCATATCAACATTATATGTTCTCACTCCCGGAGAGTCTGGCTCCAGGTGGACCAGAATAGTCCTGGAGATGAGAGTCATAGTCCCAGCAGCGCCGGAATTTTACTAACTTGAACTCAGAATTTTATAGCATTCTGATGACGACTTCATAGTGTTTACAATATTCTTGTATTCTGTTCTGCTACTTCAGAAGCATTAAGGAGCACCTGAAACAATTTCTCAGAGCACCTGAGAAGAACATCGTTTTGTATTCAGCGTGTTCAGGAGCATCTGGGAGCTCCTGGAAGGATCAGTGAGGCTGATTCGAAAAGCTGAGTCGTTCGGTTATGTCTTCTGAACTATTTCAAATATTGCCGATGCCCAAGCCATTTCATTTGTCATATTCATCTTTGTTATAGTAACAAGATTGCATGGACGAATGGTAGGAGAGAGAGCTCCACCATCAAGCCAGGTAACCCGGACACAAAGGGAATATCAAATCACGTCATACTCCAGTAAAAGTGAATAAAGTAGGAATAAACAACAACAGTTAGAAGATTTGCTACACCATAATATGGCATGTACTATCTAAGCGTCCCTATATATATACATATCAAGATACAGAAATATCAGAGATCGACTCAGCGACAGGGAGTATATATTTGGGAGACCTTGGGGTTGATAGATATCATTTCATTATACCAAATACAGACTCTATCATTCCCAGCACTTGGTCTCATTCACTCTTGCTGAGTGTTCATAGATCCATGCAATTCGTCTGGTTTCTCATGCACTCTTGCCAACCATTCATACATCCACACAATTTGTGTGGTTTATCATGGCCAGGTATTCCTTCATAGCCTCTCACCATCTGCTTAGGTTCTTTGAGCATGAGCCACTCTTTCCCAAGAAGTCCCGTCTGATGCTATGCCATGTGTGGTGGAGTGTTGATGATGGGCTGTCTACCTTATAGCTCCACTGTATTACCACACCGTGATCAAGCGAATTCAGATATAGACTCCAAGGTTGTATTCAAGCAAGTATGGAGATGCACTTAGTGGACTTCATCGAATCTGATCGGTGATACAGATGGAGGCCGTCATCGAGTCAACGAAGAGATGCACTCCGAGATCATCATTGAACGACTGTGGACATTCACTTGGAGACCATTGTCATGCGTACGTGGAAGCCGGAATTGTACAAGTATGGAGATACACATTGAAGCCGGGATCGAGAGAACGTAAAAATGCAGTCCAACACCTTGATCGAGGGACTTTGGAGATGCAGTTGGAGGCCATAATCGAGCACAATTGCAGATTCTCTTGCAGGCTGTGATCAAGTGAATTAGAAGATACACTCCAAGGCCGTGATCGAGCAAGATTCGACATACACTTGGATGCCAGAATCGTTTGAAACTGGAGGCCGTAATCTTATGAGATTGGGTATACACTTGGAGGCTGAGATCGAGTGAGTTTGGAGATGCACTTGGATGCTGCGATCGAGCCAGTGTGGAGATGCACTTGGAGGCCATAATCAAGCGATGATGGAGGTGTATTTGGAGGCAGTCAGTCTGGAGGCGGAAGTTCAGGAGGGAGGCATGATGGGAGCTGAGACTCTATTGATTTGTTAAATCACAATTGTGGGAATATAGAGAGTTGGGTACAACATGATCTGCCGAGGGATAAGGGAATGCCTGGGAGTGGGAGACAGTCAATGTTGGGATGATGTAGTATGTGGTGTAAACAGTACTCTGTGTGTGCTGTCCTCGGTATATCCTGTACTCTGTGTATGCTGTACTCAGTGTATGCTGTACTCAGTGTATGATATACTCAGCGTTAACTCTTAATCATGGCATGGAGAGATAGATTGGGATAACTTAACTTCATGTACTGAAGGGATGGTAGAGTTGAGGATAAGAACGAGAGAGATGAGAAGAGATGGGACAAATTATCATGAGAAACAGGGACTTAAGAGGATGTCGTGTGTACCTCGATTTACCATCTCCGATTCAGCAGGTATGAGTCCCAATCCAGAGTATAACAACACCGATACCAGGTCTTCCCAACCCAATTAGCCAAGTCGTATCCCCAATTTCTATACCTGCTAGTATTCTCCACATTGTTTTCATCTTCATTTTCCATCTCTCTCTTTCTCGTCCATAACTCTACCATCATCCCAGAATACAAAGTTCAGTTATCCCTTTCTGTTTCTCCATGCCATGATCATGAGTTGATACTGAGTACAAGCATCCACTGAGTACAGCATACACCAAGTACAGCATACACCAAGTACAGCATTCACCGAGTACAGCATACACCAAGTACAGCATACACCAAGTACAGCATACACCAAGTACAGCATACACGGAGTACAGCATCCACCCAAGATTGTTTCTCTTCTCTTCATTCTCGTGCTTACAACTCAACCACTGGATTTAGCTTCAACTTCAGGTATGCCTCCCTAAACGATCGACCGCCTTCAGCCAGCTCTGCATGAGATTTCAAAGGTCATGTCACCATTTCACATTTCGATGGTTGCAATGTAACTAACTGATGAATAGAGTCACAGCACCCAGTGTGCCATCCATCAACTGCTTCCTAGTACTTGTCCAATCTCGCTCAATCACGGCCTCCCAGTGTCTATCCAATCTTCCTCAATCATAGCAACCAAGTGCAGCTCCAATACTAGCTCAATCATGGCCTCCGACAGTATCTCCAAAGTCGCTCGATCGCGGCCACCAAGTGTGTCTTCAAACTCACTCGATTATGGCCTCCAACTGCATCTCAAAACTCACTCAATTATGGCCTCCAAGTGCATCTCCAAACTCCCTCAATTGCTGCCTCCAAAGATTGCACGATGATGGGGTCCACATTCATATCTCCAAACTCGCTCTATCATGATCCTGGAGTGAATCTCTATGTCCCCTCAGTCACGGCCCTGAAGTGTATCTCCAAATATGCTCAATTATCGCCTCCAACTGCATCTCCAAACTCACTTGATGGAGTCCTTAGAGTGTAACTCTGAGTTCACTCAATCGTCATTTCCAGGCCCACCTCAAATTGCTCTCATGCATCTCCTGTAACCAGTCCATATATACCATGTTTAGATGGGTAGCTATATAGATACATAGATGAGAATACAAACTGAATACATGAGTTTTAAAATCATTGAATGATGAGTAGTGGCTATGATTTCCAAGCACACCAGCAGCATTCCAAAACAAGATGTTGTTTTTCCCAGACTACTTCACAGTAATTCTAGGTGCTCCCAGGCTTGTCGCTGGCGCTCCCAAGTTCTCCCAGACTTGTTATTGGTGCTCCAAGACTTGTTATCGGCGCTCTCCGACTTGTCGTCAGCGCTCCCAGGTGCACCCAAAGTTTTCTGTCGTGCTCCGAGGTTTTCCCAAACGTATCACAATGACTCCCATCATACTCCTGTACAAGTCATCAGAGATTTCAGTTGCTCCGAAGGCCAGCCAGAATACACTTCTCGGGTCTGATACTCTCCTGAAATTGATGCATTCATGTTTTCACTCCATATTCTCTGAGACACTCCTGGAGGCTCCCAGTGACTAAAATACATTTTGCTGATGGATGACTCAAATACCAAACCGAAATCATGAAATGTTAACATGTTGAGCTATTCCACACAGTCTGTGATTTACTAAAGTTGTGGCTTTGGTTATCACCTTAGTACAACCTGTTCCAAGTAGTAAAGATAATTGATTACTATACGACCAGTGTATATTATTGGAATAATGTAATATAATAAACATAAACAATTAGATATGGTAACCCTAAGGGAAATACCTGGTATCGAGAGTCTGTACATGTCAAAACGGTATCTGTGCTGGTGTGTATATCACAGTTATAATTGTCTCTCACGTCTGATACAGTTCAGATTGCTGTAGTATCTCAGAGTACACTTTTCCAACCCAGGTTAATTATAGTTACCATTGTCAGAAACCATGTTAGTGACTATGTTCAAGCTGCACTTGTTAGAGCCACACTTGTCAGGGCCATATAAATCAAATCTAGAAATGTCACAGACTATGTCAGAATACAAATTCAATGCTCGAATTATCAGTAACAATGTCAGTGCCACACTTGTTACACCTGTGTGATGTAGGTCAGAACTGTCAGAAACCATATCGAAGCCAAAGGTGTCACAGTAGAGTGGCACTGAATACCAGTTAGTATTGCAGTACCACTCTCATGACAAAGATATTAAATGTTTCAGAAATATTGTATACTGCTTATACACTAGTTGTACCAAAATTTGTTCAATACATTAACATTGTTATTAGTTGAAAAATGTGTATGTAAATACCAACGTGTCAGTATCATATTTGGTATTAAAAGTCATATTTATATCATTAGATGGTTCCACACCAGATACCATAATTTCTTGCAAATAGTAACAATGGAAGTGAATACTCTATAACATCCTGTAACTCACAGTAATAAATACAATATATACCATAGTGTTATATTAATATCAATTCCATAGTACAGCACTGTGCTAATGGCCACCAGCAATCTTACTTACAGTGGTACCAAAGTTTTTCCTAATTTATATATCAATCAGCAAAAATTGTAATCATAATTCGTACTTGACATTGATGCCACTTACAATTCGGTTCTTTTGTGTAAATTATCACACTTCTTTTCTGTTTACATTGCCAGCTTCTGAAATTTTCAAATGGTACCAGTGTTTGATCTGTATGGCTAATCACAGACAGTCAATATTGACCAATGGGGCAATATAGTGATATTTCTTGTTTATAAATTCCATCAATTGAAATACATTCAAATGATAATTGCAGTAAGATAGTTTTATAGTACTTGGAAAACTCTGTTATTGGTGAATTATACTGTAATATATTATCATCCAAGAAATTGCCTGCACCCGCTAGCAGGAAGTTGAAATTCAGATGCATTACAATCAGAATATACTTTCAAAAACAGAGTGTTGGCTGTCCATCAACACCAGCCTCACTGAATGTTCTGCACTTTATTGTGTGCATCTTCAAAAGCACAGTACAGTTTCTCCCTAAGTTGTGCCCACCATATCATGGTAATACTTGGCCTTGGTGCATATTGGCCCCGCTACACTGACTGGCGAATTTTATCATCATTTTGCTTCCACCTACTGATATTACTAACTGGCAGCCCACCAAACACTTAGCTGCTTCCATGTCGATTGGACGCTGCCAGATACACTTAATTGAAGTCACACCATTTCCAAAAACTTTGATGGGGAGTGTTTCTGACTCCTCCTGCTGATAAGAACCTCCATCTGAAAACTTCGAATGTAACTCTTTCTTAGATTCTTTTGTGGTAGTACTGAGACCTTGTGGGGGTGATCATCTACTGGTGGAGATGCTGGGCACGGACGCTTCTTCTCTGGAAAATTAGGATGGCTGTGGCGTATGGAACGAAGTGCTGATGGAGACTCATATACTTGGGCTTGTACAAAATCTGGCAGCATGACTGCTGGGGTTCCCAGCAGCGTGTCATGTTTAGGACCTTGGCTAAGGCTAAGAAATATCATTTCCGTAAAGGTAGCTGGTAGGAAAGAACAGAATTCAACGGGCTAGGTTGAGAAAAGTTAACCTAACTTCGCTATTGAGCTCTCTCAACCAATGAACTTTAATTAAACTCGGCGCCGTCTATTCCCTTGCTACGCGGATTATACGGTATATGATCCATTGAATAGTAATTAATCGTGTTGGATTTATGTAACAGCTGCCAAAATCGCCCGTTCATTACGGTTACTTAATGACCACGAAAAAGCTCATCACACTCCCAGTGGCCAAACCAAGCACTAAACATAATCCCATGAAGCCACCGCAGACTTCCTTTTCATCGTTTTCAACGTAGTTTGGGGCAACAATCATACAACTAGTCCCAACCCAGCCGTTAGTGAATCCAAAAACTAGCTGTACCAGCCAGTAAAAGCCATCATTCTCTATGACAGCCCCATGCCCGCCCACATTGCACATGACATATAGTGGTATGAAGGCCGCTCTCGACATCGAAATAAAGACCAACATTCGGGGACTAGTGATGGTGACTGATTTCCATCCGCAAGCTATACGACCTGAAAGATCGCCAATGTTCCAAAGCAAGAATGCAGTGGGGATAAACACATCTGGTTGGAATGCCCGTCCTGCGCCATCGGACTTTACAGAGGTGATTGCCTGGGTAAACACAGGGAAGACCATAGTGAGACAAAAGCTCAGCCATATCGCAAAGGAAGGGTACATCAGCTTCCGCCACAGAACAAAAAGCGACACCACTCGTCTAGTTTCGATATCTTGTTCGGAGTCTGAGCAACTCAGGAAATGTGAATTGGTCTTCGAATTGATGGTCAAGCCGTAGCGGGAAAGCAGAAAAAGAAAGAGAATAAAGCTAAGTCCAGATACGAACGTGGCTGCGAGGAAATAGGCAAATGCGGATTTGGGTGAAGATGGTCCGGACTGTTCACCGGTCGACTGTGCGAACGCAAGAACTGAAACGATTTGTGCTATTGCCGGTAACACTCCGGCTATTCCCTGTCCACTGAAATATGGGTTGGCACACAAACGTATTACACGAATGTATAGGGAACAAACGTCATAATAGCTTGCGTGTAAATTCCACCAAAAGAATTCACGAACGCAAACACACCATTTTGACTGAAACCACAACTGAGGGACGCAACTATGACGCTCATCAAGGTGAACACTAGATACGTTGTTGAACCGACATGGAACGTGATCGTGGACATCGCGAACAGAGTAAACATCATGCAGTTGAGAATGAGTGAAGTGCAGATTCGATACGGGTAGTTTGCTGAACTTTGATGTTTGGAAAGATACACCATCACACCAAGATTCGTTACTGTGCTCACACCAAGAATCATCGACTGGAAGTTGTGGAGGATAAACTCGTTCTGTTGTAAACAAGGTTAGCTCAGTGCACTGCTAGCCCCATAAGTCATTATTCACCTCTGCGAATCTCCCTTGAAAATAGGTCGCACATGCCATGAACATGTTCCAACTCCAGAGCCTGACGATAGATATGTTAGCTTCACTGAACCACAGATGTAGACTGCCACCTTGACCGGCTCGCCCGGAGGCGGAGGGGAATTTGGCTGTCATACTCTAGTAAGAGTGAATACAGTATGAATAAAACAAAACAATACCCCAGATGAAGATTGTGACATACATAGCAACACCCAACAGCACAAACACCGCATATTCAAAAAAGGAGAACTTGTGCTGTAATTCGACATTGGATACAGGACTATTTCCTGAACTTGATTCGTGTTCAGCATTGTCTCCAGCCGGGACAGATTGATAGCGGGCCAAATCCTTCGATGGTAACGACTTCTTCACAGTATCGACGAACGTAGCAATCATACTGGACATGATAGAGCCAGATGTTGTACGTTTAGAGGCGCGCCGAGAGCGACCAAGTGCATTGGATGAATCAGCGAGGACGGGAGGAAGATGCGTCATAATAGATCCACCGGAGATTTAGATCAACTGTCTACCTACTTAAGTACTTAATTGGATGATAGTATACACCAGAAATTCCCTGTGTTCAAATATTAGACACCAACACGGTATAGACACTGGGTAGGCAATAAAGATTCGGAAGCTCGAATTCCGTTAATGGAGGCGAAACTAATAGGGTGTTAACCTTATCAGGCATAGCAATAAATTTCCGTCAAAATACTCCATGGCATGACCCTATACCCCATTTCCATGCCCAAAATCTGAATTTTACACTGTGCCCAGTTACCACAATTAAAATAAGACTTTATCTATAAGGTTGTACAATAGTATAAAATGTTATTGGATTGGATTGTGAAATGGAATACAGTGTTATTAGATGGGGTTGTAGAATAGAGTAAATAATTGTAGATATAGTTGGAATTCAAAACATATCTTACTCTAATTGATAAAAACCAAACCATAATGTGAAGAATGTATTCTATCTGCATGATTCTAGACCTTTCAATATTTGCTGTCAATTACCTCCTGTATTGTTGTTCAATGTAACAGAAAATATTGTATATTGATATAGCTCCCAGGACAAATTGTAAAATGTAGACTTAGTCTACAGATATACAATATAATATTGAACCATAGAGTATACTTTATAGATACAAGATCATATTTACTAGAGGCAGAGTCCCAATAATATACTATTGCATACTTGTTTTGATACTTTGAATATTTATTGTAGTAAACTGTTTAAATTGTTCTCTGTAGACTTGTTTACAGTTAATATACTCTAATTCTCCATTGGATAATTATTTATAGTGATAAGGTGAAAAGTTGTAAAATGCACAACATGGTTAGCCAATGACTACAGTACTGACAAGGTTAGATTCTACTGTACTCTGAAATATACAATTTATCCCACTGATAGTTATTAGACTCAGAAAGAACTTAACTTGAAATGTTACCAAAATGATATCTTGAAACAAAAGTTTAAGAATCTGCCATGTCAGTTCAAGGAATAGAAAACTGATGTAAAAAATCACAATATGGTAATTAAAAAGGGTGAGAAGGTAACCATAAAACTTTATATGTCCAACAGAAATATTAGGAATACAGAGTGTATCTGACAGGATATCAATTGGCATTTGACCTTATAATTCTACATATTGTAATACTTGAAGTTCAGTATCAAGGTGCATTGTAGGTGACAGTAGATATAGAGGAATAGCTAAAATGATCACTTATAATGTGAGTCTTATATCAAGCTGACTATAAAGATGAAGCTTTTCTTACTCTGGAGTTGTTTTGAGCTGCAGTGCTGTAACATTTTCTGCCTCTCTCTATATAGATCTTATGGACTGTTTAGCCACATCCATGTGTAGTGTATAATGTTGTCACTGGGAGTCTCCAGGAATTTGAAAGAAAAGGTAGAGTATAAACATACAAGTATGAAATTTGTGAGAAACTTAAACTCTAGGAGGGCATTCAGATTGGCAGTAGAAGTTACTGAAATATTTGATCACTGGTCACTAAGTACCATGGGAGTTATTGTGTCAAGTATGAGAACACATTGAGACATTAGATAAAACTTTAAGAGTACTGAGGACAGGTATCTAACCACTACAGAACAATTTAGCAAACTATAAGTGATTGCAATATTTTCATGAATCTGCAGTTGGAGGACTACAGGTGTGATTAAGAACATTCTGGATGTACATGGGTACAGATTACCCTGCATGGCAAATATGATTCATGGATTATTGTTCATTATTGATTCCAGAATCTTACTACTGTATCTAACATCTTCATCAACATTCTGCTTTTTGTATGCCAACTTTGAGCAATCAAAGCAAATGGTGAGTAGTTGAACAATAACAGCAGCTATATTGAAATAATCACACCAAAATGAGATCTAAAAATATTAACCAACCACAGTGTCAATGTCATCAACTCAATCGACAATCTCACCCAATCTTCGGACAGCAGGAAGACACAACTAATTCACTTTGACATGAAGCTGCAGATGATTCTTGAATTTGTGAACTGTTTGGATCTGGCCAGCGGGTGAAATTAGATATCAATATTGTATGGCTCAATTTGCATTATCTAAAAAAGATTATTAACAGATGTTCGCTAACTACAAATTAGAATTGAGTGTGAAAGGCAATACGACATATGTAGGTGAAGAAGAGAAGCACCAACAGGAAAGATGGAGTGCAATACAGAAATTTCAAAGTAAATAAGAGACATACAGCGGATAATAGAGGAGAGCTGGGTAAAATAGTACAGTTTCAATCCAGGCTGAGAGATTCCAATGAGGATTGGGAAGTGCAAATTCCGTAGAGCAGTATCAATTCTGGTAGAGCAGTACTGATAGGAGGCACATTGCGTGGAATGAGACAGTAGCAAATTTAATTGAGGTTGAGAAGTGCCAATGCAAAGTGAGGTAGGCAAAACTTGAATGAGCAAATCTGAAAGGACAGTATGTGGAATGAAACAAGATATTACAGTATGAATCCGCACTCAACAGTGTCAATCTGGATTGGGTAGCACCCATCAAAGCGGAGAATTATTATCCCAGAATTATGCAGAGGGCCACAAATGTATAATTTATGAGAATTGTAGCTGCTGTAGTAATATCTATCTGTGGGGAACATTCTCATTTACCTCCATATCCATCATGAGAAGACATAACTGTAACATCTTCTCCTTTGGCATATATGCACAGAATACAATCAATAGCTGCATCAGGCAGTAATAAAGTGTACTGTATGAGAAGTTTGAAAAAGTAGGATGGAGTAGACTTATACCCCAAGCTAATGGTGGTGAAGAAAAATGTAGGGTAAATATAATGCAACGCTTCCACTCATATGAACTAGGGTTTTGTATGATCTACAACCTTTGAGGGATTATCTTCATTACACGGGAGCATTTTAATGTCAATTCAAAGCTTAGTCATAGATCTAAATTCCAACTAGTAACTGCAATAAAGCATTCAATGAGCTCCATCTGCCAACCATCATTACATGATACTGATTATCAGTTTTAACTATGTATATTTTGGGGCTTAGTCAATATTGAAAGTCCAATAGGACAGGATCAAATAGATTTCAATTCTTATAGCTTGTTTTGATTGCAGAATAATATTAATAGATTAATGATTAGGTAATGGCATGGAGATTGTATATCTACAGCAGCATCTGCTAATAACCACTAATGATTGTAAGCTTCATTGGCTAGTATCCAAACTTCCTCAAGCATTAAGTACTTCTTGTCTGGTATTAATGGCAAAGAGGTTCTACTGATTACAATTGATTCGATGAATCTATTGGCTACTTCATATATTACCATTTGAAGTTGAAAGATAATTTGCTTTCCATCAGAGTTAGATTGAAAAGTATTCTGGTCTCCCCAGTAATGATATAGCAGGAGTGCCAGAGCCAGCGCAAGTTCAGAATTGTGTACTTAATTGAGAATTGACTGATGGTGATGGTACAAAAGAGAAGTGATAGCCAGAGCTGAATTGCATTAAATTGGAGGTGGAGGGTATTCAATGAAAGTATCAGCATGCCACTGTTGCTTTGCCAGTGAAAATGTTGTAATTAATGGTGCTATTGGGTGGCACACCAGACCTGGAAGTAGAATTGCCTGTTAGTAGTTGAAATCATCTTCTTTGATGTCAGAATGCAATGTGATCTAGAAAGGTTGTTCACAATTGCTAATATTAATCTCCCAATCAGCTTCTTTATCATCCTGATTTAGAATAAAGATTGAGCGGAAAATAGTGATTGTGGATCGAATACATCCAGACAGGATTGCAACTCAAACATCTGCAAAGTAATGATAAATGGGTACCTTCTTGAATTCGAGTGCTAGTGTGTTCTAAAGGTATACCTTGTCATTCTGCAGCAAGTAGTGAATCCTCACTTCGCTAGCTCTGGATTCCATATTGATCATTTGAAGATAGTAGATGGGGAATGTAGAAAGACAAGTAAGTATGGGAATATATAGTAAGAAGTGTATTAAAATCCTGGCAAATCAGTGCAAGGAAGAAGTACTTGATCAAGGAGAACACAATTTTAGATTAACATGGAATGAGTCTAGAAGACTCAATGTCAGTAGTTCATATTTATATTATAGATGCCAGTACTAGCTTGTAATTTACAGAGTATTGGGTGTACAGAATTTGATTATTTTCCATATGCCCCCAATGTGGAAGGCTATCATGCATATGCAAGTACACTATTGACAAAAGAATTGGAAATTGGTTTCAGCCAATGTATCTAGAAGTAAATCAGATACACCTGAAGAATTTGCCACATCTGAAGAACTTTATACACTGAAAGAACTCAACACATCTGAAGATATTGAAATACTTCAGGAACTTGCTAAAGTTGAAGAACTCACAACACCTGAAGAACTTGATACACTGGAAGCACTCAAAGTATAAACTGGCCAGTATCACTCTATACCTCTTGGGGGCAGTCATATTCAGTACTGAGACCTGGCCTGATTATAATTGCCACGGAATACAGCACCTTCAGATGTAGTGATAATGCCTGCAGTTGAAGTATATGTAGTGACTGCTTGTCATACATTCATTGGTGGGTAGAGAATTGACAAAACTGCCATACAGTCAGAATCATGGTGAGTGGTGACAGTAAAAGTTACAAGGGTTCAAACTGAGTTTGTTGTTAATAGTGGATAATCATAAATCACTGACTGTAGTATATAAGTTGAAAGATTACTATATTTTGAAAATATTTGTTGTACTGCGATGCCATAGCAACATTAGGGGTTAATAAGGCAATATTATGAGCAGAACTTCACTTTTTGTGATCCATATTTATCTGAATCCCTACAAACTCATGTTACAGTCATAGTCAGTGGGTGAGAATTTGGATTCACCAAGGAGATATACAATATAGGGAAGGGATTGGTAAGGTGAAATAAAAATTCAGGGTTAATCTAATTAATTCCAGTTTTTGTTAATGCTATAATTGCTACCATATGGGTCAAAAATAGTCACTTACATTCCAATGTTGTGCATAATATCTAGCACTCAGTATACTATTCAATCTTATATTTATTCTGAGTCTTGCTGCTACACAGCAGAGTTAACAGTTCCTGTCAGATTCATTGCTGCATAGAAGATAATTTGAAATCACGGTGATATTTTGTTAGTGTGTGTGCCGATGAATGATTGAATACTGTGCCAGTGAATAAAAGTTGCACCAGCTAGGAATTTGTATACAGAATTCATGGCAATGGCAGGGATTGGAGACTCACCATGCTTCGACAGTTACCTGGACTCTCATCAGCCATAATTTTCAAATGCAAGCATTCATCTGAATTTGATCTTTATGTAAACTTGGGAGAGCACATTGGAGGTAATCATATTGAGTTGGTCCAGGAGTTGTCACAATATTAGACTTTTCGAAATATAGTGTGAGTGGCACTTACTGGTCATGTATTCAGTAACTGAGCAGAGAGACTCTCCAAGAATGTCTCTCTTGGATCTTTGTTGATGGAAATCGGTTCATATAATATATTTCAAAATACAGTTTTGTGCTTCTCATTGATACAATTTGGTTAGAATGCAGTTCAGCTTGCATTAGATCTATGGGGTATGTAAACGTCTTTCAGAATGTGCAGTTTACAATGTGAGTGGAAGGTTGCTTGTTATCTGTAGAGTTACAAAGCAGAAACCTTCTTTTGAGACTGTCTCTCAGATGCTGCAGCTTGAATATAAAGCCAGAAGAACAGACACTATATTAGTGTCTTGGAAATATAGATACAGACATACTTGTTAGTTATTCTCCTTTCAATGTGATGATTAATAGACCAGGACTGGGCATTTATGGCATTGTGTATGGTGAATGCCTTTCCCCAAAAAACAGGTAAAATAAAGCATGACAGTTGTGGCATTTTGGCAGCAGCATTCAGATAGCAATGTACCATACAATCAGCAGCCTGCTCCCAGAGAGTGAAATACAGTACCTCATTATAAACATATAGTGTCGACAAGCTAGTAATCTGTGTGTACTTGCTGCCACTATTATAAAAGTATTTAGAAAGGAAGAAAATTCATTTGGAATATAGCAAAATCAATCACACAATGGTGATACAAACTGTGAATACACACTTCTGTGACTCTAAGGTGTGTCTGGACTGGAATCATATGTTGATAATAACTTGGGCCATGTGATGATGGGCATTGACAATTAAATGTGCATGCAGTATCATATCTAATACGATTATACTTTCCCAGATGGCAGATCTGTAGTGTGTCTAAATTTCAATGACAACCCAGAAAATACTTCCCTGCATAGTGTTTGTTTAGGCTAGAAATAAGCAAGCTGAGTCTTAGGTTATAACAGTTCAACTTGATATTATCTAGACAGGTTTACATTCCCAGGGGGGTAGAAATATGCCATATTGGATCTGACAAAACAAAAGGCTAGATGGGTCAGAAAGTCTAGGTTGCAATTGACTGTATTGGATTCAACCAATTGGATTGATTAAATATTGTAATTCTCACCTAAATCTAGTTTGCTGTATATCCGCAATATCCAAGTAACAAATACTTTGAATTACCCAAGAAGTCTCCAGTGCATCTGAAATATGCAGTTGACAAATACCTCATACTGCATTGCCATTTGTGGTATACCTGAATTTTGTCATCCACAATTAATTCCAATTGTGTTTGCTATTTGAGGTATTACAATACCACCCAGTACATGTACCGTGAAATTAGAACAGCTTGCAGGGTTGAATCTGTTTCATGATGTCTTATTTATTGCACTGTGGAAATTAACTCAGGCCTGCATGTGCTGATGATTTTTGTCATAGGCTTTCCACCATTTAACAACAACAGACATTTCTCCACACAGATTGCATAAGTAATGTGAGACTACGTTTCGATTTGAGAAATCAGAGTTTGTCTTTAACTTTATCACATAGTTGTAACTAATAATCAACTATCATAAATATTGATTCAAATACTAACCAACACTAATCACATAACAGCTGGTACTACACTCTGAACACCATTTTTGTATTTTCTATCCACTAATCAGATTGTATTGACCTTTCGCAATTCAGACAAGCGTTGTTCACTGAGACCACCTGTTTGGAGAATATCTGTTTGATTTGTAAGCCAGTTTGTATAGTCCTTAAAAGCTGCCAGATTTTGGGATACAATTGACATGGTCATATTCAGTCAGCTCATGTGGCTATGCAGGATATATATTTAGACCACTCCAGAGTATCAGCAGAGAATGCTTATTGAGCTATCACTGCCTCCAGACTTGTATTCGTTAGCCATACATATGGAACTCAATCTTATAGTAGTCTGAAAACCCATGTAATTTCCTGGCACTGCTTATTGAATATCAAGTCATTTTGTATTCTTACCCTGTTATTTGCTGTTATCAGAATCAACCCCAGTCTGCCCACTGTTGGTATAGTAACAGATACATAGGGTTGGATAAATCTTGGAGTTTGAGCTATATGTTACTGTTCTCATAATTGTCCATTTCTACAAACATGTAGATAATATCCCAATGTTCACCGAAAACCTTCATGAAACACCACTTCAAATGTTGGCTTTGGCCACAGCCTTTAGTGGAAATGGTGCACCACATAAGGCATTTTCACTGCTTTTAGGCAGGACTTGTTTTCACAGCCATTGGAGCATATGGCCATTCATTATATGATGGTTCCAAAATGCAATTGCAATACTGTGTATCTCCCAAAACTAATCTTAACGATTGTACCTACCATCTAGATACCACTATTGCTTTTCAGGATCCTTGTAAGTATATCTTTCAACAAGAATCTCCAGCTTTGATTGGTCTTTCTCTGTCCAGCTGATATCAAAGAGATGTACATTCTTGGTTAGATTTCAAACTTGTGGATTTCTGTTCACCAGGATTGATACAGACTACTCCTAGATGGTCAAGGCTTGCCAATATGTACAATGTGGTGGGCCATATCATTTTGGACTTGATTGTCTGCAGATAGCATGGGAAAGATTAATCACTTCACTGTGGAATACAGGGCATTGGCATAGTGTATTTCTAGTACAGCAGTATTCTCCAGAACGTTATGGAAACCAGAAAACAGTCACAGTGTCTGATCAAACAAATCAATGAGTAAATGGAATTATGGTGTTGCTGTGATTTGAAGCATGAATCCAATTCTACCATTTATACCAATTTGACAGGCAATACAGTTTCTCAATTTGTACCAAACAGACTCATTAAAAATTCAAAAACTCTATCAACAATTGGAAAGTTGATTATTGCTTGATTGTTTCGCTCTGGATGTTGAAGTATTATATAATACATGGTAGATACTCCATTTGTTGCTTGGCCTCGTAATACTGGTGTTCAGTTCTTCTGACTGTAATTGTCTTTTCTCATGTCCAACCTGTTGCACAATTCAAAATGGTTCCACATGTTATTCGTTCAATGACACTGATGCAACTCATTATCACATGGAGCATTGTTGCCACCAGGATTGGTTCTTGTGCTGGAGTGAACACTAGATGCCTCTGAGGTGGAGTTGTCTGAAGTTGTAAATGGGGGTGGGGTACTCAGATCTGTGTCTACACCTGATACCAATCTCAGTCTTTACCAATAATTCCATAATTAACATTGTGGGCCACATTCACCAACTCATCAAAGCTATTTCAACTCATCATTGAGAGGGGCAATCCTGTACAAATCTTTGCTGTCTGGATTATACATCTTATTACCTCTCCCACTGATGTTAGTATTTTTCTGAGTCCCAGTTTATTTGCCACCGGCCCTGCTGCCATATCCAAATCCCAAACCCATCTTTACACAATGAACATTATTGCTGTGAATTGGTAAATTTGACTGGCATTCAGTATTCTGACTACCTTATTCAGACCCTTATATTCAACACAATGTTGATTATATCAGAAAGTGTTCTCAGTTCTGAACTGCTATGATCTGAATTATGATTCTCCTCACAATCCACTGGCTCCTGGACAACTGTTGCACCATTGAGTATTTGTTTTTCGCTCTTACTAATCTCTTTCAGTTGCTCTGTAGAATGTCAGCCAGCTGTGCTCATGGTATACTCTGGCTCTCTTGATATTAATTACAATATTAGGTATTTCACAGATAAGCATTTGGTACCAATACATATATACAGAATATAGTCAATTCTATTGTATCAATCAAAACTAATAGTAACTTTACTATCATTCTCTTGCCCTCCAGCCCCCTTTATGCTCCACCTTATAATTCTGTTCAGCTCTCTCCAATGTCAACTAATTCTGATTGGCATGGGGTATATCTAACCATAACCTGACTAATGTCGATTTTATTGGCCGGTCTAATTATGTGCTCCACATTCTCCATCCCTTTCACTGTCTTTATTTCTGCCAACAACAGTATCAAAATATGTTTCAGTATCAGCTTGCAAGAAGTAGAAATAAAACTATTGTGTGAAGTGTAACTGGAAATATGTATGTTTATTATAAGCCTGGGTGTAAAGACTTTCATATACTCTTGATACAATTCTTCCTGCTGCAAGGTGCATCTGCATTTTGCAGTCAGACAAACAAGCTCATATGGGCCACCAATTCTTTTGAATGAAATTTATAACATACTCCTGGCACCTTCCATCTGTATACATGGCTGGGAGTTGGCAGGGGAATACAATGACACTGTTGATGTTTCTCACCCAGTGAATTGTAACTGAATATTATCTTGTATTTCAGGACAGTCTGTTTTGCCTGGGTATTTATTGCCTGGCCAAGATTTATTGCCACTTGGGTAAAGCCGTTTGTCGCTATTATTCTCACCTTTTCAACCATGTGTGCACATTTCTAAAATCCCCCTTTAATCCACTGTAGTCAAATCAATTGGGCATTGTCACATATGTAAAAAGACAGCTATTTTGAGATACTTGCCAAACAACTGCAACAACCATCCTGCTGGGGAGTGGTCCTTCTTAATGCTGTTTCAAACAGTTCTTTCTACAGACAATGCCCGAAAGCTAAATCTCCAGAGATCCAGCCATACATACTTTCTTCCACTGATTCAAGATATTACAGTTGAGCTTCCCCTTTAATTTAGGAAATTATTTGAAGCAGAATTTGATTTCCTTCCAAGTGATTGGGAGTTTGCCATTGACACCACAAGTATCAGCAACCTTCGCAGATGGTGGTTTTGGGGGCATGTCTGGGTTGAAACTAAACCATGGCCAAATTTATGATCTATATTGTAAATACACCTAATCTGTCAATTCAGGTATGGTTTATTGGAAATCTCCCAACCCATCTGAAATAGGTGAGGTGTCAGTGGGTTGCCCAACAGGTCTATCTGTAGTGTCATATAATGCTCTTGTATTTGCTGTTTAATTAGAGTACCTTTTCAAAATCACCTATTCAACATCAAGTAATGTCTGTCAGTATGATTTGCATTTTGCCCCAGCAATTATTTTGGAATCTGTTTTTCTTTTCATATTATGTATTTCTGCTTTCAAAGGCAGCCAATAGTTCTATTATGAGCTCAAGTATCTGCGCAATGCCTTGATTGCCCAATATACAAGACAACAAATTGTTGATGGTCCGTTGATATTCATTTTCATGCTGGAGTAACATAGATGTCACATAGCAAGTTGCATGAGAAGGCCACTATAACTTCGTATATGGATTCTTGCTGCAAAGAGACACTAAAATTACCCAAAATTCATCGCACAAAATCATTGATGCTCCATTGATGCACAATTTCAGGCTGGGGCAGGGAATGTATTACTTGTGTTTTTGCCTCTGAAGGTGGCCAATATCTTATTTATGGATATATGCAACCAATCGCCACTTACATTACATATAATGCAAAACCAGAAATTGTTGATGCTGCATTGATGCTGATTTTCAGAATGTTGCAGTGACAGTGTCGTTTTCTCTGTTGCCTATAAAGACTGCCAATATACTGGTTATACATAACAGTGACCAAATCACTTTTCAATTACCATACTTACAAGATCAAAAATCATTGAAGCTATATTGACACACAATTTAGATTGTAAGCTGTGCAATGCTTGATGGGTTCAGACTATTTGTGTGTCCAAGTTGCTCTCACCTTCGGTTGCTTGATTATGTCATCATGTGGATTGCGTCAATGATTTGCCGTACTTGCTTGCTGGATATGGCGAAATGTTCTTTTACAAATCATTGATTATTGTGTATTGTGTTGAGTTTGTTGATGGGCGAGATGTCGGAAAATGGAAGATATGGACAACATGGTGGCAAGCTAAGTTATTTATGTTACATTTGGTATGTTTGATGGAATTAAACAAAGCAAAATGTGTGTTTGACTGTAACTACATTGATAATAGCAATACTAACTATACAACATGACTTGATTTTATGCATCTCATTCATGTACAATCCTGCAGATTTCCTGAGATCCATATCTCCAGACATTATTTGCATCCAAAACTTTTCTTTTTATAGTTTCCAAACTTCAGATTTCGGCTGTGATTCACCTTTATTTATCCTAGTAAAGAAACAAATGATACTGGAGTAAGTTGCTGGAAATTGCGGATGTTTTTGAAACCCTTGGAACATGTAGCTAAATGCAGTATGATATGTCTCGAGCAGAACATGTAAGTTGGCAGTTAGTGATTCGATTTTGACTTAAGGATAATTATAAAGTCCTCAAAACTTAGCCCTTCCTTTCCGTATCATCTTCCTCTCCTGTTTCAAACCAGCCAATGATGGCTCCATGAACTCCACAGTAAGGTGCTAGCAAATCCGAATTGAGCCAACAGACAGGTACTACATCCAATGTGCCACCGACTGCGACTCAGCAATAATGCAGACACAAGTTGGTTTACTGTGACATGGTCAATGCAGCCACCAAAAGTATTCACCTAGACACACACTGAAAAACGGTCCATAGAACCGGGAGCAACAAGATCACGAAGCAGCATGTGATAAGGTGTTAGTCAATTTCTATTGCAGTAGATGGATGTCAACTAACTGTATAATGTACAACTGGTGTACGTTGAGAGCTATGTGACCAATTTATAGCTGCCCATAATGGGAAATATTAATGATCAACCAAGGCAATTGTCTGCACAGTCCGCAAAATCCAACATCAAGATATTGGCTGCTCTGGCATTTTTGGTTACAAATTTCTTAATTAGTGTCTCTGAGTGTGGACAAATCAGGCTTGACACAGCATAGAGAAGGCTGTCGTAGGGTATATGGTAGAGGTAATAGCCAAGTCTCATTTTCAAATGCAGCTACTACTTTCTGGTACGTCTCCAACATGTCTGCTAGGATGGCAAGGCAAGGAGGTTGGGTAAATCTAGAACAGTCCAACATGCAGTTGCATTTAATATGGTCAAAATGACCAAAGGTGGGTTTTCGTGCGCCACAATGGAGGAAATACAATACCACATCAAGAAACATCCTGCTGAAGTCTGAGAAGAAAGTAAGCAGGGCGTTGAGTCTCCAGGGCATAGAGATGTGAATGCTGAAATAGAAAGACTTGTGGCTAGAGTTCATGAATATTTAACGGATGGCTGCCTTCCTTGCGAAAGTGGCACAGCAACAATTTGGCATATATGAGGGTAGCGGAAAGGAACAGAACCACCTCCACCAGACCAATGAAAACTACCCACACCTGAATAAACACCACCTCGACCCGGAATGGTAATTTCCTATTTGGTATCCAAGTGGTAGCTGAAGGATGTTCAATTACAGGTGTGCCACCCAGATATGTGTATATAAGTACCCCTCTTCCCAATGCTCAATGTTTCAATCTTGACAAATTTGTCATATATAGCAAGTGCAATGAAGCATTGATTTCTGCTTTCTTGACTGATGAAGGAACATCCACTGGTTAGTTCACTATCTGCAGCATGGAAATGCAGCTGACATCCATTTTGCAGATGAGAGCAGCCTATTGAGAGTACCTGCAAATGGAGATGAGCATTGTTAGAATGGAATAGAATATTTGAATATATTATTATCTACAATTAGTGGATACTTTAAAGTATAGGTTAAAGAATATATTTATCTGTATTATGAAAGAACAATGTAGTGATAAAGGAGAAAGTACATGAAGAGAATAGAAAGGCTACCAAAACACCATTAATGATATAGTATGCCACAAAAAATGATTGGATATTGCGGATATGTCCATGGCAAAATGCACGTCTACTGAGTATCAACGATTATTGGTCTTGTAAGTCTCATAATTCACAAGTGATTTGGTAATTGTTATACATAACAAAAGTATTGGCTTCCTGTATAGGCAATATTGAACGCCACATAATCCCTGTGCCATCATGAACATGAGTGTCAATGGAGTTTCAATGATTTTTGTTCATGCATATTGGGTCATCAATAACACTCTTGATCACAGACATCTTTAAATAAGGAGTTTGCAGCCTCTATAGGCAGATAAGCAAGTGACAATCCTGTCACAGCCTCCCAGACAGTAACAAATTACTTTATTCACAAAGCTAGAAGTAAGTGTTTATAAGCATTTTGGCCTATAAAACTAGTCAAAATTTCATTTATAGATACTAATGGCTACATTTGGACTTTGATTAACTAAGATGGAAGGACAAGAATTAATGACGCTCCATTGCCTCTCATGTTGCAAATGGAGAAGGGAATGTGTTAATTTCCCTATTGCCTATATATGTTGCGAAGAGTGCAATTCTGAATAGCAATAACCAAATCACTTTTTAATTACCTGAATTACAAGACCAAAAATGGTTGACACTCTGTTGACTCTCATTTTTATGAAGTAGTTGTGATGTTGTCTGTAGTATTTTTGCACATTCAGGTGGCCAATGCATTTATTATTCATCACAGCCAACAAGTTTCTTATCAATTACCTGACTTACAATACCAAATATCATTTACACTCTGTTGATGCTCATTTTCAGAATGGAGCAGGGAGCATTTCACTTTGTCTTTTGCCTACACAGACAGCCAATACCTCATTTATGACTGTCTGCAACCAATCGCCGCTCAGAGTACCCAAGATGCAAGACTTCAAATTGTTGATGATCCATTGACGCTTATTTTCAGGATGAGGCAGGGAGTGAGTCTGTCTTTTTCCTAATTATCAAGGCAGCTAATTCATCAAAACAAGACAATGACAAACCACAGTCAATATTTTGTGACTAACAGTAGAATATCTGAATGCAATGATAAATAGACTAACCAGAAAAGCTGAACCGGTGATTCTAACTGATGTGTCTAGTCAAACCTGGTAACTCCTGCCAGTTGACATTTACTTGTATGGGTTCGGCCTGCCAAGAGGTAGGGTGTTGGATCTTTGGATGTATCTGGGACTGTACCAAACCAGTTTAGCAATCTGAATCTGGACCGCAGGCCTGTTACCCACACCTGTTGCGAACACTATGTGCAATTTACCTGATATTAGTTGGAAAAGCAGAATATGACTGAGAATTTGTAACCCATTTGTTTACAATCTTGGTATTGACGAGTGCTTGAATCAATAAGATTACCCATGAATCATATATTGTGCCTTACCATGCTTTCTCTATACCAGTATCTGGCCTTGTATGCCAATTTGATTCTTCATCAATTAACTGCTATGTCGTTGTGAATGATAATCTGCAGACATGGCCCAGTTGAATGCAAGAAAGTGAAGTTATGTTTATAATTTTGCCCTATGGACCTCTAACTTAGCTGCAGACTCCTAATACAATCTATTATCAAGGAAATTTATATGCCCTTCCTGTGGATATACCACGGATGAAGATTTATATTTCTGCTTGATTAAAATCATAGTCAGTATGATTACTTTTTACTCAGCCATCACTCTCAATATCTTCAATCTATTGAGTTCTGCAGATTCTCAATGCTGCAGTAATTCTATGCCATGCAGTAACATCAAATGCCCAAACATTCACTCCTAAATACAATATTTAGAGATGTCGCATCCAGCTGCACATGCTTTCATTCATGTTCTCAATGCTCTATTTGGCCAGCACCAAGGGTTGGTTAATGTTGTAAGTTATCTTCCAGTGCATCTGATTCCATTCTATGTGCTTTGGCTTTAGCCTGCCTCCAAGGCTTCCATCCACACCTAGTGTTGTTGATAGATGATCCTAACGTTTAGACATTAGAAATCCCAGAATACCATCTCACCAAACTAGAAACACATCAATTCAGGTCAATGACACAACATAACTGGTCGCCAGACTGGACATCCATCGTCGATATACATATGAACCATTGCTGATATCTGTCTTCAACCATTCAAGGTGCACCTTGAATTTCATACCCCATGACAAGGTGTAACTTCCAGCACTATTTTACCCATTATTCTAATGGACTTAATTTTAGACTGACCACGTATACACTCTCTCCCACATTCCCCAACCGTCTACGTTCATTACAGCAAATGGAACCTACGCCCAGCCAGGTGAGGAATTACTATTCACAGAACAATCAAAATTCACACCTTGAGCGTGCACTTGCATTCAAGAAAGAAGACATTCTTTAGTTTCCATCAAATAATTGGCTTCCAATTGTCTGCCTTCATTCATTGAATTGCAGACGACTAATGTCACCGGTTTTAACATTCAAGCAGGACACTAATATCAATCACAGGATTAGTAATGACAAAGTTGGAAGGGAGGAGTCTATACTAACATGCAATATTGATTGAGACAATTTGGGTCACGAAGAGGAGATCTTGTATCTAGGCCAGACACATTGGAACTATTTATTACAAACTACAAGGGATCCACTGCCAATGAAACCAAGCCATGCTAATACTGGCATTGCATGTCCTCTGCTTTTAAATTCATGAAATCCAGCTGCGGCAATGGCACCATCACTGCTCAAACACCAAATGTCAACCCTCCTCAACAAACTATTAGAATCTGGCTGTACGACATCCACCCATGTGCAGCCACTACATAACTTCTGTGGAGACCTGAGTACTCCACAACCCATGGCCAGTGGAGATTGGTATACTCCCCAATGCCAAAAGGCGACTGTTTAGTTAAAGACAAGGTTCCTGGAGGCAATATTATTCACAAAGACTTCTTGGCCAATATTAACTGGTAACAAGTACATGATGGTTGAAGAAGCTTGGAAATTATCTATTGATGCTCAAAATGGTCAGCTGGCATTACCAGGTGCTTCTGTAGATTCACCATCTGTATGTCAATTACCCGATGCTCCATCTCTCAAGATCGCTGTGCAACAATGGGAAGCAGTAAGTCTTTGAATCTTATTAACACTGGACTATTAGATTTAGAATACTCACCACACCGCAAATTATGCATAGCTTCAGCTGTAGATAAGTAAGATTTGAGGAATGTGGACAGATACGGCACATTGAACTTTTGTTCTTACTTACCAGGTCAATTTGGACTTTGAATCTGGGCTTCAGATTGAGGTTAAAATGCTCCTGTTTTATTTCTTTATCTGTCTATGGTCATCAATGATAAGAAATTGTGGTTTCTCCCAATGGTAGTGCTTGTTCTAAATTACCATGCATGTTTCTTCACCACCAATAGTGTGGGATGCCAGCCTACTACATCCCAGTATTATCAACCTCTCGCTCTGCAGACATCAGCCCTTGCAGCTGCAGTTATTCATTGTACACTGTCTGAATATTCCAGTGGGAAAGCACAACACAATGATGATTTCTCAAGCTAAATATCAAGGTACATTTGGCCCAACCGCTGTGATAAATATTACTGGAGAAGCTACCACACTTATCAACACCCATTTGTGGGCCGCTTGATACTCTCTTGCAGCTCAACTTTGCAAGGATAGGTGCTCCTCAATCACTGATGGCGCTTGTCAGTCTTGATTGGCACACTTCTCTTTTCTTCGATAATCAATTCCGTTCTTTTCAGTTCTGCTCCACTGGGATAGGTGCTCCATATTCCCCTCAGTTTGGATTGGTGCTTCTGTACTCCATTTCATGCTCCATAAAACACATTCTGCATTTCTCATCGTGAGATGGGAGCGCACAAATTCTCACCACCGCTCCTGCGACTCGATTGTTGCTACTATTCATCAATCTGCACTCTCAACCTCCTCCTTGCTTGGTGCTGCACCTGTCGTATAGATACTTGGAAACCATTGTCACCACTCCTTTGTCTAGATTTGGTGCTGGTCTGACCCTTGTGTGTCTAATTCTGCGCTTCTCTAACTTCTTCTTTGTACCCCTCAATTCCACTCAGCTCTCCCCATCCGGTGCTCCTCTGATCCTGGTAGTTGCTCCCCATTTGCATCCAAATATATAATATTGTTTTTCAAACCCCCACATAGACTTGCAGCTAGCTAACATCTTACTACAACTTTGTCAGAAATCACAAATGGAGCTACACAACATTGGAATTCAGTTTCATCCAGTCACTAGATACAAATGGTCAGCGAATACACAGAACACGACCAGCTTCTTTGTGCCATTGATGAATTGTGTGTTCATGCAGTCATCACTCCTAATGAGATGTGAAAAGTGGTTGAAGACATTGACCCCAGGTTTGATTGATATCATTCAATCGCTCAATGGGGTTATTATTATAATGTAGCTCCATGTTTATCTGAAGCACACATCATTTGCTTTGGTTCCTTAATGTTGCCTGGCAAGAAAAACAATATTGAAGAAGATAATAGCTTGTATGATGCAGAAGTGATAAAGGACAATAATTCATGCATCAAATTTGCCATTGAAGGAAATCGATTCCTCTCCTACATATGGAGAGTTTCAGATAACACCTGCAGTTGTCAGAATCAACATCCCAAAGCACCTAGGTATCTCTCAAAAGTTGTTTGTGATTCCCGTATTGGTTTGGAGACAATCCCAGGTGCACCCAATGATCTGTGCCACCTCAAAATGTTCCCAAACTTGTTACAATTACTCCGGATCGTATTTCTGGACCAGCCGTCAGAAATCTTGGATACTCCAAAGACTAGCTGGAATGCCCTCCCAGAGTCTGATACTCTCCTGAAATTGACACTTCCAAGTTCACTCTCCATATCCTGTCAGACACTCCTAAATGCTCGCAGTGATAACGATACATTTCGCTGACATGTGCTAACAAATACAGCAGATACTCTGTCATGGGCATGGGAGGATCTGGGAACAATCGGCAATATGGTTGCGCCACATCATCTTACCTGGCTGGACTGTGGTGACATTGTCGTGAATAGTTGTGTATTCTGTATACTCAACAATCCCAATCCAGGGGAAAAAGATATTGTAGAAGAGAGAGTTCAGCAATGCCTTATCAAGCCCACTTGGGGCCCAAACAGGAATGCCCACTTCTTAGCTCCAAAGAAGAATGAGAAGTACTGATTCATCATCTCTGCCATCAGCATAAATCGGGATACACCCACAAATGAAATCAGTGCAGCTAAATATAGAAGTGATCTTCCTAACCTTTTCCAGACTTCCTCTTTCTTTACTGTTTGATGTTTCCTCTGGGTACAGTTACAATATGTTGCTGCACAATAGCCAAGACTATACGGACTTCTAGAATACGCAAGTGATATATGGGCAGACTTGAGTGATTCACAGAGGTACAATTTTAGCATCGGCATTTCTTACAGTATTTTGTAACGTACATAACACTGACCTGGGATCAATCACAGACATATATGTATATGATGTAACAATGAATAGCCCATAGCTTTAATATAGAGAAGAGATGGTGGAAGAGCAGCCTGGCGTTGAAAGGGTTATTATGGAACAGCTCCAGAATCTAAATAACATACTGGCGGATGTGAAGAGAGCTGGAGCCACAATTTCAGGAGCAAAATCCTACTAGCACTGGAATGGAAAAAAAATCATCATCATTCATCAGGAAAAGCTTCAGTGCAATTATAACAGAGATAATTGATCTCTGTTACAACAGTATTATGGTTGCTTACAATAGATTTCGGCTGAGTACCATGTTCTTTGCTAATGAGCTAAGTGTTATGAGAATGGCATGGTAGTATTACCATGTGTAATATCTAGATACAGAATGATTCAAATTTCTCATACTGTATGTGTTCTATCAACCCCCTTTTTCAATCATCATCTCCACCACCATCACCACCATTGCCATCGCCACCATCAGGTATTTTACGCTTACATTATTCCTCCATGAGCTGTCAGTTATACACATCTGCCCACTGTCATTGTAGCCAGATCTACCGCTACCAGCCTGCACCATGTGAAGCCAGATTGTCAGAGAGGTAAGAGTGAGTATGTCAGAGAGGTAAAAGTGAGTATGTCAGAGAGGTGAGGCCAAGGATGTCAGAGAAGTGGGAGCTAAGCCAGATCCAAAGCTTCTTGCCAGATCATAGCAAATCCAGACTCTATGCTACCAGCAAAGCCATATCCATCGCTACCAGCCTGCTCCCCGCAAGGCCAGATCTTCTGCAATCAGCGAAGCAAGTTTTACCCCTACCAGCGAAGCTGAATCCACCTCCACCAGCTTCCTCCCTGTGAAGCCAGTTTCACCTCTACCTGCAAAGCCGGATCCACCACTACCAGCTTGCTCCCAGAGAAGTCAGATTGTCAGAGAGGTATGTTGCTCCCAGCAAAGCCAGTTTCACCCCTACAAGCGAAGACAGATCAACCACTACCAGCGAATACAGATCCACCGCTACCAGCTTGCTCCCAGCGAGGCATGATCAACTGCTACTAGTGATGCCAGATTCACCCTACCAGCGAAGCCAGATCCACCACTACCGGCTTGCTCTCAGTGAAGGCTGATTGTCCGAGAGGCAAGTTTCTCCCAGCAAAGCCAGTTTCATCCCTACCAGTGAAGACAGATACACCACTACCAGCTTGCTCCCAGAGAGGCCAGATCTACTGCTATCAGCGAAGCCAGATTCAGCCCTACCAGTGAAGCCAGATCCACCGCTTCCAGCTTGCTCCAAGCGAGGCCAGATCGACTGCTACCAGGGATGCGAGTTTCACCCCTAGCTGCGAAGCCAGATCCACTGCTACCAGCTTGCTCCCAGCGAAGCCAGATTGTCAGAGAGGTAAGTTGCTCCCAGTGAAACCAGTTTCACCCCTACAAGCGAAGACAGATCCACTGCTCCCAGCGAAGCCAGTTTCACCCCTACCAGTGAAGCCACATCCACTGTTACCAGCTTGCTCCCAGCGAACTCAGATTGTCAGATAGGTAAGTTGCTCCCAGCATCGGCAAAATGTAATTTAGTCACTGGGAGCCTCCAGGAGTGTCTGAGAGGATGTGGAGTGTGAACTTAGATGTGTCGATTTCAGGAGAGTGTCAGACCGTAGGAGGGCATTCCGGCTGGCCTTCGGAGTAACTGGGATATCTAATGACTCGTACAAAACTACCATGGGAGTGATTGTGATAAGTTTGAGAACACCTGAGAGCGCTGGCGACAAGTCTGGGAGCGCTGATGACATGCCTCAGAGCATCTAGCAGTGTCAGCAACAAACCTGGGAGCGCCAGCGACAAACCTTGTTGCACCTTGAATCACTGTAAAGCAGTCTGGGAAAAACGACATCTTTGGGAACATTGTAGGTGTGCCTGGAATCATAGCTACTACTCATCATTCAACGATTTTAAACCTCATGTATTCAGGTTGTATTCTCATCTATGTATATATATAGCTACCCATCTACAAACAGTATATCTGGACTAGCTGCAGGCGGAGCTTGGGAGCAATTCGAGGCGCGCCTCAAAATCCCGATTGAGTGAACTCAGAGATACACTCCGTGGCCGTGATTGAGCAAGTTCAGAGATGAACTAGGACGCAGTAATCGAACGTATTTGGAGATACACTCAGAGGCTATGATGGAGCAAATTTAGATATGCACTTGAAGGCGGAAATCGAGCGTACTTGGAGATACACTTGGAGGCCGTAATCGAGCGAGTTTGGAGATGCACTTGGAGGCCGTGATCGTGGCAACTTGGAGTCCGTAATTGAGCGGGCTTGCAGATGCATTTGCAGGCGGAAATCGGGCATGTTTGGAGAAATGCTTGGAGGCCAGGATCGAGTGAACTTTGAGATGCACTCCGAGATCGTGATCGAGCGAGTTTGGTGATGCACTGGGAGGCCATGATCGTGTGAACTTGGAGGCAGTAAGCGTGCGAGTTTGGAGATACACTTTGGAGGCTGTGATGGAGCAAGGTTGGACGAGTACTGGGAGGCGGTCGATGGACGGCGCACCGGGTGCTGAGACTCAATTCATCAGTCAGTTGGCTCGCAAACGTGGGAATGTGACAAGGTGTGTTTACCTTTGAGCTCTCATGGCGAGCTGGTTGATGGCAGTCGATCATGCAGGGAGGCACGCTGGAAGTTGATGCTACATTCAGGGGTCAACTTGTAATCATGAGGATGAAGGGAAGACAACAATCTTGGGTATGCTGTGCTCGGTGTATGCTGTACTCGGTGTATGATGTACTCGGTGTATGCTGTACTCGGTGTATGCTGTACTCGGTGTATGCTGTACTCGGCGTATACTGTACTCGGTGTATGCTGTACTCGGTGTATGCTGTACTCGGTGTATGCTGTACTTGGTGTATGCTGTACTCAGTGTATGCTATACTTGGTGTATGCTGTACTCGGTGTATGCTGTACTCAGTGTATGCTGTACTCAGTGCATGCTGTACTTGGTGTATGCTGTTCTCGGTGTATGCTGTACTCAGTGTATGCTTGTACTCGGTGTCAACTCATGATCATGGCATGGAGAGATAGAGAGGGATGACTTAACTTTGTGTTCTGTGATGATGGTAGTGTACGAGAAACAGAGAGATGGAGGATGAAGATGAGAATGATTTGGAGAATACGAGCAAACATGAGAAATCAGGGGTATGACTTTCCTGATTGGGTTGCAAAGACCTCGTATCGGTGTTATTCACAACAAAGTGGGACTCATACTTGCCACATCGGGCATGGTAAATTGACTCTAACACAAAAGTCTCTTAAGTCCCAGTTTTTCATAATGATTTGCCCATCTCCTCTCATCTCACTCCTTCTCGTTCTCAACTCAACCATCACCTAAGAACACGATGTTAAGTCATCCTTCTCTATCTCTCGATACGATGATCAAGAGTTAACACCGAGTACAGCATACACTGAGTACAGCATACACCAAGTACTGCATACACTGTGTACTGCATACACCGAGTACTGCATTCACTGAATACAGCATATGCCGCATACTGCATCATCCCGAGATCAACTGTTTCCCGCTCCCTGCCTGACTCTCAGCTCTCAGCAGACCAAGGTTTACTCAATGCTCTATATTCCCACAATTACGAGTTGACCAATGAGTAGAGTCTAAGCTTCAATTGCACATGCCTCCCGATCTACTGCCTTCAGATTCACTGCCTTCGGATTGACCGCCAACAGATCAATCACCTCCCGATCAACCGTCTCCAAGAACTCCGCCAATTATAATCGATTGTGGCCTCCAAGTGCATCTCTGTGTTCACTCGATCTCGGCCTTGGTGCATCTCCAAACAGGCTCGATCACGGCCTTCAAGTGCATCTCAGAGTTCACTCGATCTGGGCCTCCAAGCGCATCTCCAAACTCGCTCGATCCCGGCCTCCAAGTGCATCTCTGAGTTCATGCGATCTCGGTCACCAAGTGTACCTCCAAGTACCCTTGATTACCGCCTGCGAGTGCATCTCCCAACTCGCACGATTATGGACTCCACGTTCGCATGATCATGGCCTCCAAGTGTATCTCCAAACTGGCTCAATCCCTGCCTCCATGTGTATCTTCAAGGAGCAACAGCGGGTGTACGGTGTTACTGGGGTAATGGAGGTGGACAGAGTGACGGGGAGTATATATTCGGCATATCCTGAATTAGATACACATTATCTCATTTCCATCGCGTCTTATCATACAATGCAAATACAGACTTTATCTTTCCCAACGTTTGGTGTCACTCACTCTGTTCAAGATTCCATTGTTTCACGCAATTGTGTGGATCCTTGATGCCGAGTAGTATTAGATCTTCTCACCAGATTCGTTCGCTCCTGTAACCAGAACTGCTCTTTCTCATGAATTTTATTTAAATGCTGCGAGAGGTGTGGCAGAGCATTGATGGTGGGCTCTCTGCCTTCTAGCTCCATTGTTTCACCACAATGGCCTCCAAGTGGTGCATCTCTAAGTTCTCTCAATGGGCGTGTCATGGTGCTCCTCCGATTATGTTCGATAACCATTTGTGGCCAGATTGACCATATGTAAATATATAGGAAGACTTAAATAATGCATGCCATATTATGATGTAGCGAATCTTGTGACTGTAACAAAGACGAAATGCCTTGTAGTAATGTAAGTACCACTGCTGTGAGAATACAGCACCAAGTCTCCCGCTGTGCTGTGCAGTGGTCTCGGCTGCTCTCGACGTCTCCCCCAGACCAGAGCTACGCAGCGGTATCAGCTTCTCTCAAAGTCTCCCGCAGATCTTGGCAGAGGTCTCAGGTGCTCCAAAATTTGACTATCCTATTAGTCAAATCTCATAGCATCCTGACAATGCTGTTGCAGAGTCTGAAAGCACTTTGCCTAGCTCCTGGGGAGTCTGGGAGCATCTAGAAGTACTTAAAAGTACTGGTGAGGTCGCCCAGAGTGTCTCAGAGGATTGCATATTACTTCTGGACCGATTTACATTTTGTTGATAAGCGAAGCCAGTTTCACCGCTATCAGCAATGACAGATCTACCACTAGTAGCTTGCTCCCAGCAAAGTGAGATTATCAGACCCACGAGAGTGAGCATGTCAGAGCGGTGAGACCATGGATGGCAGAGCGGTGAGACCGTACATGTCAGAGCTTTAAATTTGACAATTTCAGAGTTGAGAAAGCAGGAATATCAGTTGTGAAAGTGAGCATGTCAGGTTTTTAAGTGTGAGCTTGTCAGAGTTGTGGGAGTGAGCTTGTCAGAGTTGTGGGAGTGAGCTTGTCAGAGTTGTCAGAATGAGCACATCAGAGTTAGTTGAGCATTCTTGTCAGAGTCATGGGAGTCCAAGTTGACTAAGCAAGCATGATTGAGATAAAAGAGTCCATGTGACAGATGGGATAAACAATGTCAGAGTAGCAAATAAATGAGTAATTGTGATGACAATATAGTATAATCCATGAATTGCAGTTTATAATACATGTGCTACAGTTGAATGACAGTAATAATGCAGTTGTATTAGCAGTAAATTACAGTTGTGCAATGGGTAAATTGCAGGTGAATTATCAAAGTTACAGATAATGGCTCTGGGGTAGTTGGTATTATGTGGTGTTATTGGTATTACCAGAGGTTACTGTAGGTCATATGGCTTATGGTAGATTACCCATAACAAAATAACATTTTCCAGATGTTGTCTGTGGGGAAGCAGGTAGATGGGTGGAAGAGTGGAAGGTAGACAAGGTGTGGCATTGACTCCAGTACCAAAACCGAATAGAGAGAAGGGTATATTTAGGACTTTCAATATACTATCAATTTGGATTTCCGAGTATGCAGTAGTTGTAGGCCAGATGAGTAGAATCTTCCGGAAAGACATTTAGTGGCAATGGGAGATAAATAAAACACAAGCTATGGCAATCTTGAATGAGGCTATCCGCAATGCACCTGCATTGAAAATGATTGATGTCAGTGATTGTTAGATCAAGTCTCTGGAGAGTACATTATCACGTGGTTGCGAGTTAGGGCTGGCAGGTACTATATAGGCTACTTGAGATCCTGGACTGCGACTCAATCAAATCAATTGTCTCGAGAGATTCTTCACACCAGGTTGTGAGAATGGGTGTGAACACGATTCCGGAACCATTTTCGACAACTATAAAGCAATCACAGTCAAATTATGAACCTCATTGCGAACCTTCATAGGAGCGAGGCCACAGAATGTGGGATAGGTTGTAAACGCATCCGGGATAAGGACATCCTACGGACTGAGGGCGATGATGCAAAGATGGATAGGACTGAGATGCCTCATCTGGACAAAATCTCACGCGAAACCACTTAGAGGTCTGTGATGGCCGCAATGGCTCCAATGGCCACAATTGCTGCAATGGCCGCAATGGCCGCAATGGCCGCAATGGCCGCAATGGCCGCAATGGCCGCAATGGCCGCAATGGCCGCAATGGCCGCAATGGCCGCAATGGCCGCAATGGCCGCAATGGCCGCAATGGCCGCAATGGCTGCAATGGCCGCAATGGCCGCAATGGCTGCAATGGCCGCAATGGCCGCAATGGCTGCAATGGCCGCAATGGCTGCAATGGCTGCATTGGCCACGATGGCTTTGATGGGTGCGATGGCTGCAGTAATGAGTTCTATGGGTATACAAGATTACGGCAACACAACAATACGCGAACGTGACTTATTTGGGACGAATACAGAGCGCAGTTTGGCAGGAGTTTGGGTCAACATCGTGTTAACACCATCGGAGGACAATGTGTCAACACCCTAGGAGCAGCTCATATTAACCCGCTCGAAGGAGCTCAGATCAACCCGGTTGGAGGAGTTCAAGTCAACACTAGCATCATCTCGATGAGTGGAGGTCAACATCGGCATCATTAGAATGTGTTGATAGTGATTTTGAGAACATGTCACCCCGTGGCAATTCCAAAAAGAGAGATTGACATACAGTATGGTATGTGGATAGTCTATATGAAGTGGGTGCGTATTGGACCATGGATATATGGGAGATGGCGGTAACCATACATGAAACCCACAGGGAGTGCGGTGGTTGCTCCGCATGAGTGCGCTGGGTATGTGATTTGAGATAGCCTCGAGAGACAGGGGGGCAATTGTGGCGAAGAATCAACGAAGTCTGTGGACTCCTCTACTGTGAGGATGAGGCAGCAATATTAGGGGCTGAAGAGTGTGTACCTTCACCCTGAACTGTCAATAATGAAAATCCATCCTCCAGCTGGGAGGCTGCGTACGGGGATCCACGATCTACCCGAATGAGTTTCCTAGGGCTATGTGAGACAGATGAGCAACCTTCAGAGACACATCTTAAATTTGAATTGCAGTTATTGAGAAGCATCTCCAATTGCATCAGTGACACCGACACCAACAACGACACCGACACATACTCAACTACATGGGCATCCGCAACTATACACCAGCTTATGACCACCTGCATTCAAACTGAAATGATGATCAACACGTCCATTGCATTGGTTGAGTGGAAGTAAACATCGCCACGGAGAAGCGTCTTCAATGTTGATGCACCGCCGCAGTACAGGTTTTGTCAATTTTGACATGACACCGACACATACTCGAGTACGCGACTATCCTCCTCCGAACACCAGGCTATGAGCCCTTACATTTAAATGGGAAACGACGATCGACTACCAATTTGTTTGTTGAGTGGAAGTGAATATCCCCATGCAGAACAGTCTCCAAATTCGACACTGACAGCACAACCCATAATTGGGACTGAACGGGTATGTAGGAGACTGAATGACACTCCAGCTGGTTGGAGCAGTACCTTCGAGGCAGTACACGGCGAGTACTGCAGGTTTATATTTATGTTCCACCATGATACCGATCATGGTACAACAGGCCTGTGTATCACCTTTGGAAGAGCGGTTGACTGGAAGTGAAGATAGCTGAAGCCGCCAGCACAATCGACTACCAAGCCGGGGAATAGGCATATGATTGATGCCTCCAATGGCATGAGCGGGAGAATGGTTGTCTGGGAGGAGCTCTGGGTATGTCGTCGTTTGGCTTCTCTCTTCTGCCTGTTTTCTGTCTCTTTTTTCAGTGGCTGAGTGTTTGACAAACAGGATAATGCTCTGCAGGAGTATTAGACCGAGTCTTGGTTGAGTACGTCATCATGTGGCTGTGGGTCAGGGCCGGCAGCTACCATATAGGCTATGTGTCATCTGGAACTTAGACTCAATCAGATCAATCCTCTCAAAAGGTTTGTCACAACATTAATGGCGCTGGGCAATTGGTAGTGGCAGTTAATGCCAGCTTAGACGTGAGGGGGATGATTTGCAGCCAGAAGACAAATATAATGACTGGCACCACTGTTGTTATGAATACATGATTTCGAAAAACGCCATGAATAGATATGATGCAGGGAAACATCAGTATCATGGACACATGAAAGCCCATCAGAAATTGAGCAACTACATTTGCAGGGTTACACTCCTCATTGAGACAGAGGCTGACAAACTAGTTCCACATCTACCCCAGCCCGCCAACAACCTTGCAGTGACACCAGTGAACGGCTGGGTCCTCTGAATACCACCGTTTGATATCCCTGTGAAATACATTGCAGACAGAATGCATCGAGGCTCTGATAGTCTGTGACAGTGGCTGCAACTGAGAGGAGAGCCTGAACCAGAACCCAGGGATGATCTTGAGGAAACGGTAGAAGGAAGCTTCTGGGGAATATAGGTTGAATAATTGCTGGACATAATCAGGAGGAAGAGAGTATACGAACCACTTGTTGGGATAAAACTGGAACGGGAATAGAAAGCAGGATGGATGGGGATACGCTATTTTCTAGGAAACTTGAAGTAGCTTGAAGAAAGAACTCTAAAAGAAATGCAGCAGTTTTTGTGGAAAGACAGGAAATACCTTGTAACAGATGTAGTACTCGCCTGGAGGCAGAAAACCAATGAACTGCATTCAAATGTGTTCGTGATCACAGAGCTGGACAGAGAGCTGTGGAAGATACCTATGTCATGTGCAGGTACCTTGTCAGAGAAGAAATGTTACACAAGGTAGTGAAGCAATACTGGTGGCTGACGATATACCGTAATTTTAATGACTGGGTGAAATCATCAGAGCAATGCGAGATAAAGGCTCCGCTGCAGTATGATGTACCCATAAAGAACCAAACTGTTATTCCTTGATGTTAGCAAGTTTGATAGGATACGGCATGTATACCCACAATGGAAGACAAGGTGCACCTGCTAGCGACAGCTAGGGAATATCTCAGTGGGTGGGCAGAGGCTAGACTACTGCAACTGGGTGAATAAGAGAAGGTAATTGAGATCTTTTATAAGAGGGTAATTTGCTGGTTCAGTACCCCAGAAAGTGTGGTAGTGCACCAAGGTGCAGAGACCAAGAAATGAACCAACCTCCTTCTCAAATGTTACAGGAATGGTCCTGAGCTTGGGGACTGATCAACCGGCAGATCTGGATGGATCAGAGCTTCTGGGCTGCATGGATGGCAGTCGACTCAAATAGTTTGTCACATTCTAAGAGGTGGTATACAGTGCTCTCAAAATCAGCACCCCTAGTACCACACCAGTGTAGAAATTGATTGAATTGGAGGAACTCGAGGTGGAGGCAGGTGCAGGCCAGAATGACGAAGAAGGTTGACAGATCTATTTCAATACAGAGAACGACTGCATGTAGCAATTGCTGGTACAGGTGGATTATTTAATGAGGCATAATGTGGACATGGCCCTGAGATTCTGTACATCTGGTGCTGGTACAGCATTCAACCTGGCAATGATGAGAGAGAGTGGGGGGCATATGGAGATGGGAAGTGAGGAGATCAATTGCATGGCCCATGATAAGAGTGATTGAGCATACAGGAACCACCCAATCAGGTCAATTTGCAAAATGGAGAGAGACTATTGAAACCAAACAATTGCATGGATTTGCCAGATACAGGGGGAAGAAGCATTCCTACTGGCTGAATTACACCCACATTACACTGAAAATGAATACCACTCACCCCTAACAAACTAGTATTCTCAAGACAGCAGTGATGATGACAATCGCTTGATGTTGCAGAAAATTCTCCACCGACAGCAGGAACAATGTGAAAGATATGCACCACCACCAACTGCCACCAGGGAAATGGGAGTAGATCTACGAATGAGCTGTGAAGAGATCCTTGGAGAGCATTTTCGGGAATCGGAAAACTGCATGGAAACTGGAACATGATGGAATTGGCACAAACTACCGCAGCAGGAATGAACAGACCACACCCCACTCACCCACTTCTCGAAGGAAAGACAGATGCGCTACTATGATGGTCATTTCACTCTGCACAGCAATGACTACACCAAAGTGCGCACTATCAACCATCACTAACAGCAGACCTGCCGTTTACATCCATCAACAGTATTGCAGCAATTCCCAGTGAAAAGTGGATTCAGAATGGTTCTAAACTACTACTGCTGGTGCTACGAGTTTCAACTCACCCACACTGGCAGCTTCACCCACTGAAGGAACCAGCACCGCTGCAACTGCCACTGCAGTGACTATGTATACCCCTTTCACAAATAACACTATTATTACAACTATATCCTTTCTGGTGTTTCATTTGTCATAGAGACAGTCACACCGTAGCAGGAATTTCCGCTGCAATAGACCTGGTGGATCACTTGACTATACCGTGAAAAGCTCCACTTGAGAGCTCTCCCCCCATAGCCAATCAAACTTTACGCTTAAGATCTATACTTTCACTGTTCACATTACCGATGTGGCAAATGCTCAGATCCTCGGTTGTTGAACTTCACAGAGAGAAAACTTGACCCAACAATGTTGAAATACATGTGTTACAGCAACAACCTCAAGGCTCTGGACAGCTGCAGCAGGGTGAGGGATATGTCTGCACAATACCACTCTGCCCAGCAGAGGAAGATGCTCGCAACCAAGATGCTGGGAGACCTCTGGTAACACAATACTGAACTCGAATCAATCTTAAGCGATGACACCAAAAATGTTTAGTGCCTGAAATTCAGTGTGATTGCAAACCAAATATCCAACGATCCCAGGTTATCCAAGTGATGTCCCAATGGTGTGCACATCAAGTGTCTCACTATGCTGCACTAAATGTCGAAAGTCACAAGTTGTATCCTTCCAGCGAGATCTAAAATACTATGACGTTGTTCGATAATCACAACTTTAACCTGGATGAATGAATCCACGCTGACGTATTGTGTTTTAAATCATGCCTGGGTGTAGTGTTACCCACTAGACACTTCCCTGGAGTGGATGACTACAGTAATGCCAAATAACTTTATATCATCTCACACTCTGTACTGCCAGCTGTGTACTACCTCCATCGCTGGACAAGTGAAAGATAGGTCCAATGGCAACCATTTTGACCGAACACAAAGGAACAGAATGGGAGTTATGTTGGGGGGCATTTGATTCATCTAGCCTAGGATAAATCTGAGGATGCAGCTCATGCTCTAGCTGAGAAAGTGGCCAGAACAATTTTGCCAGCAGACACCAAGAACGAGAGCAGACTGATTCGTGTATTTCCTGTCAAAAAAGCGGCTCCTATAGTCACACCTTCACCCAATCAGAAACAAGCCAGTATAAATCCACCAACTTCAGCAGAGAAAGAGGCCGGTTTGATCCTACTAACAGGAAAGGATGGTCGTACAACCCTGGCTGAGTCTAACAATCGTATTCAGCAAGATTCCCCAATGCCCAATTGGCCTGCCACTCCTACCAGCGAAAGTCCCACATCAGACAACACCCAGGATACAGACTATGAGAGCTGCAGCCATGCAGAGCTTCTCCTCGATCTGGACTACAACAGATTGTTGAACAAAGAAACTACGATGTTGGCACACCACGAGAGGCAAATAGGGAGCAAAGCCATACCCATCTTCCAACATGCAGTGAATGAGGACCCAGAGTATATTACACAGTCCTATGAACAAATCACACCACATAATTTATGAATTTTGTTGAGCAATGTTTCGATTCAATACTCAACTTCGCAACATCTTATGCTTTGGCCCTGGTGAAGGGTACAGAAAGTCCAATATGGAGGGTGGCAGGAGAATCCGGGTGTGTAAGGGGTGAACGTCTCCATGGTTTTCCATTGGGTATATGGTTCTCCTTTAGGGGATTGTCTTTCATTTGGGTTATGGTTTTCCTTAGCGTCCACATCAGCAAAATGTAATTCAGTCCAGAAGCTATACGCAAACCTTCCAGACACTCCGGTAGCCCTCGCCAGTGCTTCTAAGTACTTCGAGATGCTCCCAGCCCCCCCCCTGGAGCTTTCCAAAGTGCTCTCAGACTGTGCAAGAGCATTCTCACGTGCTCCTGAAAGCACCTGCAGTGATGGAGGGGCATTCAGGATGATACGAGATTCGACAATTATGACAGTCAAATTTTGGAGCTGCTGAGACCTCTGCGCAGGTCTGTGGGAGACTTGGTGGTGTATTCTCACACCAGCGATTCTTAGGGTTCCATAATGACATGGCATTTCATCAATCATATTGGTCTTCGTTACAGCTACAAGATTTGCTACATCACAATATGGCATGTATTATCTAAGTTTCTCTATATATATACATACGGAGATACAGGAATAACAGAGATGGACTCAGTGACAGGAAGTATATATTTCGGAGACCCCAGGGTAGATTGACATCATCTCATTATACGAAATAGACACTGTATCTTGCCCAGCTCTTGGTTTCATGCACTCTGGCCGAGGTTCGTAGATCCACGCAATGTGTGTCAATTCTCACGAACTCTTGCCATCTATTAATAGATCCACGTAATTCGTGTGGTTCATCATGGCCAGAGATTCCTCCATCTCCTCTGACGCTCTTCCTATGCTCCTGGAGCTACCACTGCTCTTTGTCATGAATACCCTTTGGATACCATGCGAGGTGCGGTGGAGTGTTGATGATGGGCTGTGTGCCTGCATGGTCCACCGTTTCACCACAGAATAATCGAGTGAACTTAGAGATGTACTCCGAGGCTGTAATCGAGTGAGTTTGGAGATACACTTGGAGGTTGTAATGGAGCGAGTTTGGAAATCCACTTGGAGGCTGTGATCGAGCGAGTTTCGAGATGCACTTGGAGGCTGTGATCGAGCAAGTTTCAAGATGCACTTGGAGGGCGTACTTGAGAGAGGTTGCAGACGCAATTGGAGGCCGTGTTCAAGCGACTTTGGAGATGCACTGGGAGGGCGTGATCGCGCGAGATTGGAGAAGCTGTTGGAGGCCATGATCAAGCGAGTATGGAGATGCACTTGGAGGACATGCTGGTGTGAACTTGGAGGCCAGAATCGAGTGAGTATAGCGATACACTTGGAGGCTGTGATCGAGCCAGTTTGGAGATGCACTTGCAGGCCATGGTCGAGCAGGATTGGAGCAGTAATAGGAGGCGGTCAATCTGGATGCGGTAGTTCAGGAGGAATACGCGACAGTAACACATACTCAATTCAATAGTATACTCGTAATTGTGCGAATGTAGAGAATTGAGTACAACATGATCTGCCGAGGGATGAGAGACTGGCTGGGAGCGGGAGACGGTCGATCTTGGGATGATGCAGTCCATGGTGTATGCAGTACTCAGTGTATGCTGTACTTGGTTAATGCTGAACTCGGTGTATGTTGTACTCGGTGTATGCTGCACTTGGTGTATGCTGTACTCTGTGAATGCTGTACTTGGTGTATGCTGTACTTGGTGTTGACTCTTGATCATGACATGGAGAGATAGAGAGGGATGACCTAACTTCGTGTTCTTAGGTGATGGTAGAATTGATGACATGAAAGCGAGAGACGAGAGGGTATGGGGGAAATCATCATGAGAAACTGGGACTTAAGAGAATTTCTTCTGGGAGTCAGTTAACCATCCCTGATACAGCAGATATGAGTCCCGATCCGGCATGTAATCACACCGATATGAGGTTATCCCAACCTTATCAGGTATCTCGTACCCCTGATTTCTCTTATCCGCTCGCATCCTCCACATCATTCGTATTTTCATCCCCCATTTCTCTTCATCTCATCCATATCTCTACTATCATCGCAGAACACAAAGTTAAGTCATCCCTCTCTATCTTGCCATGTAATGATCATGAGTTGGCACCGAGTATCGCATACACCGACTACAGCATACACTAAGTACAGTATACACCCATGATTGTTTGTCTTCCCCCCGTTCTCATGATTACGAGTTGACCCCTGAATGTAGCTTTAGCTTCTGGCATGCCTCTCCATGAGAGCTCAAAGATAACGTCACGTTGTCACATTCCCACGGTTGCAAGTTAACTAACTGATGGAAAGAGTCTCATCACCCGGCACGCCTTCCATCGACTACCTCCCAGTACTCGTCCAAACTCGCTTCATTACAGCCTGCGAGTGCATCTGCAAAGTCACCTGATTATGATCTCCCAACTCGCTCGATCACAGCCTCCAAGTGTATCACCAAAATCTCTCGATCACAGCGTCGAAGTTCGCACGATCATGGCCTCCAAGTGCATCTGCACACTAGCTTGATCATTGCCTCCATCTGCATCTCTGAACTCTCTCGATCATGGCCTCCAAGTGTTTCTCCAAACTTGCTCGATCACAGCCTTCAAGTCAATATCTAAACTCACCCGATTACCGCCTCCTGGTTCGCACGATCACGGCCTCGAAGTGCATCTCAACAGTCACTTAATCACGGCCTCCAATTGCATCTCCAAACTTGCTCAATCACGGCCTCCAAGTGCATCATCAGACTCTCTCAATCATGGCCTCCAAGTGGATCTCTATACTCGCTCAATCACGGCCTCAGAGTGTATCTCTGAGTTCACTCGATTGTCATACTCAGGCTCACCTCGAATTGCTCACAAGAACTGCTTGCAGCCAGTCCAGATATTCCGGGTGTAAATGGGAAGCTATATAGATACATAGATATATAGATGAGAATACAAACTGAATAGATGAGTTTGAACAATTGTTGAACGATAAGTAGTACCTATGATTTCTAGGTGCACCAGCAGCGTTCCGAAAGAAGATGTTGTTTTTCCAACACTGCTCTACTGTGATTCGAGGTGCTCCCGGACATGTTGCCGGCACTTCACAGTTTGTCGCCGGCACTCCCAGGTGCTTCCCGGCTTGTCATCGGTGCTCCTAGGCTTGTCGCCAGTGCTCCCAGTTACTCTGAAGGCTCGCAGGAATGCCCTTCTAGGGTCTGATACTCTCCTGAAATTGACGCATCTAAGTTTACACTCTACATTCTCTCAGACACTCCTGGAGGTTTCCAGTGACTAAAATACATTGTGCTGATGCATGGTTTCTATTTGAGTCTATGATAGTGTTTTTCCTTTGGGTGAAAGTTATTCTTATGTTCTTTCGGATTAGGGAAAATGGTAAAAGGATGAGAAGAGGTGTACCCTGTGCAAAGCACCAGGGAGAAGTAGTTGCACAAAAATCTGTTTCTCACCACCACTGCCAATGAACATGGCAATGGATTCGTACCAGGAGGCATATGGAGACACTGGGATAATGGAGATGGACTGAGCGATGGTGGGTAAACAGAGATACATGTATAATGGGGATGGACTGAGCAATGAGAAATACAAATTCAGGATACCCTGGGATTGATAGAAATCATCTAATCTTATCATTATACATCGCAATGTACACTATATTGTTCCCAGCTTTTGATACCTATCACTGTTTGTGAGATTTGGTAGGTACACCCGATTCCATAGTTCCTGCTGGCTCGGTATTCAATCACAGATTCACACCCAATTGCAGTGCATATGTAGGCAGATCCACTCTGTCTCATCAATACCCTTTGGATACTGCGAGCGGTATTGCCAAGGGTTAATGATAGCTCTTTGCCTGATTGCTCCTTCGGGATACCAAATCATGAAGCCCGACATCACGTTCTGAGTGAAGCATGCCCAGGATGTCGGACCATTGGAATGGTTTGCAGTGCATGTTGTCCAGTACACACTTCAGATGTTGATCGACCAACATTGTCCTTTGGTAGCTCCGCAACTCTGTCTGATGAAACTCATGTGCAGAGGGAAATGGATGTTATGTATTCCATTGTTCAATGTACTTTTGATGCTTCTTGTATAATCTAGTCACATTGCGATACACCTTCCTCCTCGCATGTACCACTCCAACTACCTCCCAGCAGATCTATGGCTATGTTGGATCACAGGTACTGGTGAAATCAGGATTATGGGGGTCTATTGGTTCTTTATCTGAATTATCTTCAGGTCATGGTGTACCTGGTACATGGTCCATACGTAAAGTATTAGTTGCGAGGTTGTTGAGGGCCATTCAGGTGCACCTATGATAGTCAAATAATGATTGTTTTGCGCAATCCCAGCCTGCAGGTGGTAGAATCCTGTCAGGTACATTCCCTTCCCTGATTGGCATTGGGTAATATTGTTGATTTTCAGCTTCACATCAGTTCTTGCTGAATAATTGCTTTTAGCAGGAAAAGATTTTGACTTGTTACCATTGAGTATTGACCAGATCTGAGAATTGTTCAGTATTCTGATGAATCTGGATGATGCTTTCGGCAATATGGCTAGGCACTGGATTACAGCCTTCAGCATTATTATTTGATAGTGAGCCATTTCAGAATAATGTATCACAATCACAGCCACATCACCACCCACCCACTATAGGGGAGGGGTTAATCACACTCACCTTACCATCAGTTCTCTACATGACCAATGATAATATCTATTCAATCCCACACAATCAGTGTGTACAGTATCAGTTGAACATCATTAGCAAACAAGGAAAGGGTTTCTTTGTCATCACTGCAATCAACTTTTGATACTGTTCATTTGGTGCTATTACAATCACCACAATCAGCCTGATCATAAATAATGTGATTCAAGCATTGGGCAGTATTTACCTATGCTGGTGCTGGATGGAGCAGTTAATGAGGACAGATTGCCTTAAATACAGTGATTAGGTAAGTTTCCTGGCTAGCTGAGTGCTTGCTCAATTGATCTTCAACAATGGATTGGCTTGTAGAATGTTTCCATTAATAAAGATTCTTGACCTGTTGGCAGATTCTAGAAGACATCAAAGTTTGCACAATAAGCTTAATAGAAAGTAATCACTTTTGTTGTTTAACTCACAGACCTTGTATGTGATAAAGTTAAAGATCGTATATACACATTGTGTATTTCCAATACCCAGCCATGCTAACTGTGAAGCTTGATATAGTTGTTGTCGGGTACCTGGATATAACATATGATATGTTGTCTATGATTGTTTGAATTATGAACTGAACTGTGGTCAGCATCTATCCAGGATGCTTGTATACAGATTCGAGCAAATCACAATGAAAGGTGGGATGTGTGCGATTACAGTTGCATTTTCTGTGCTGAATGTTATGGAAGAAAGTTATAGTGAAATGGCGCAGTTTGTGACAAACAGAGGAATTCTGAAGGCCTTCACTCCACTTACAGTCACTGCTATCATCAATATACTTAACTATATTGAAGATTATTTGAAATCACAAATTGAATGGACATTTCTCTATCAACAGCTTTGTCTCATATTCAATGAACACCAACAGTTCCCCACAGAAGATAATGAATATGGCTCGAACAGGTGGGCTGGTTAGCTCGTGACTTTACACAAATGCTAGTACAGGATCAGATGACAGTTATTCTGGAAACCCACAAAACAATGACATTTCATTTGGGCAACTGATAAAGCAGATTCATGCATGGCTGCGGTATAGTTACATGGGTTTGCAGCCACCATTTCCTGCCACTCCCCAGTTCTTCAACACTGCCCCATGAATCATTCCCCTATGTTTTTAACCAAACACCAGTGTAACGAAAGGGTTTCTGTGAAATGGTCCAATTTGGAACGTATATGATGTTCCATAAGGCCGTCACAGTGGATCTCAAGCCTTCCCTTATTTATACTTCCCAGGATAAGAGCAGATATCCCCCAGTTTAGCTCTAGTATTTTTAGGGCCTCCTGAAAATATGGCAGTCATTTGGCTGACATCTTCCACCTCAACTCTGCCTGGACAACTTTCTAGCAGACAGGTGAGACTCCACATAAGCCTCCCAATAGATAATTTCCATCCGGCAGTGGAACTGGACAAAATAGATATTGCAGGGATTGGCTCTGGGCCACCAGTGGCTGAGCGTTCCGAAGATGAATTAGATCCAGATGAAGAGAGTGATATTGTATTAGACTTTGGCAGTACTGAAGGGAAATTCCTAGACAGCTTGAAGGGAACCGAATTCTCCTTGAAGCAAGTTGCCAAAAGAACAAGGCAGCACAACTCTAGTAGCATGAATAAGGGCAAGAAAGTATGGGTGGCTGAGGTTCTGGGGAGGAAGCAGCAGAGCATTATGTGAGATATGAATCTAAATCAGTTTCCAGATTGACCCCTCCACTGGATGCTGGTTGTGGCAAATAGTCTGCAAATTTTTGAGTGCTGGCCTCATTTGAACAATATCAATAATACCAAATAGATTTGGCTAAGCTAGACGGAAGTGGTTTGGAGAAATCTACAATTGAGAAATGCAAGGCAACAAGTGACCAGCAATGGATTTGTGGGATCCCGTAGGCAACAAGGCCAGAGGTCACCTCCCCAAGTTGACAAATACAAAATTCATATCTGTATTGTATTGGGTTCCAAACAGGGATCATAACAATACATCCGGCGAGCAACACAAAGCCTCATACATACATGTGAGAATATGTGCAGAGCAACTGGATATTATCCAAAATAATTGTTGCCAGAAATAGCCATACTGTCTGACTGCAATATACAAATGTGCCATGCTACAGAACGACTGGAATAAAGCATATATGGAAGAGAAAACAACTGGGAAAATGGTAAATAACACTGAATCTGGGCACATTTTATCCTTCAGTTGTCTCTCAAATGCCTTCAAGTTGAAACTGAAACACAGTTTGATTGTATTATTAATTGAAATGAATACAGGTACAGAGAAGAATATTGCGAAGAATGCTATGAAAGTGGACGAATGCATTCTGCCAGGCTGTGTTACGATTTCGCATTCCCCACCGCTAATCAGTAATGTCAGTTATTGGACAGCTCAAAGATGTATGAACGATTGGAGAAGGAGGATACTGGTTGGCAGCAAATTGGATGTAGTCATAATGTAAGTTCTAATTGAGACAATGGAACTGATTATATTCCACCCAAATTGATTGGGTCCAGATGCATGTCTGTGAACTGCCTAGCTTTGTGGTGAATTTCAAGCGCACCAGAGTATGATACCAACTGTGCAGCTTACCTCAGAACAACTGATAAAGATAATTGATGACAACCAGATGACAGAACTATGTCTATAGGAGGCTTCAAAGCAAGTTGACAGTGAGGAGGTCCTCAATCAAAATAATATGTATTCAGTGCTCAATGTAATTAACACTGATGTACAAAATAACTGTCTGGATGAGGCAGTTTAGACATTGATGCCCAAGCACATTACCATATGATGAATAACTACGTTTCTGGCAACAAGTAGGAATTTCCAGGCCAGTATGGAACTAACATTCTCATGTACTAGGTTTCAGCAACAAGGTTCATTGCGAGAAGATGGGTTCTGGATTGAGCTTTGCCTGATGTTCCAGTGCCGGATGAAATGGGCCACGGAAAGATGTTCTCCTCAGTGGCAGTGACAATTATCTGCAAATGGCTGACTGTGAATGTGGCTGTGAGGCTGAAACAGTCAATTTAGTACCGGAATACACTCAACAAATGGGGGAATATCATACCAAACAACGATTCTGGGATTATCAGTGAAGTATGACAGTTGTACCCATTGCAGAGACTGAATTCAGTGCCCACCACCAACTAAAGATTCAGACAACACCTCCTCCTGAGCATTCAACCCTTACTTCAGCCCTCAAATCAATCATGGTTGTCCCATCTGGAGGTGTGGCACATTCAGTAAAGTGTAACATCAATGAAATGATGTATGGAATGGATTTCAACCTGGTAAATGTGTTGGATATGGATAGTGTAAATCTCAGATATAAAGAACTTTACACAAGCATTGACAAGTCGACAAAGTAATGGAACATCCACATTATATTATATAATATCTTGGCATTCTTAGCAATACCGTCATACAACTCCCAACTCTCACAGTTGTAATAGATTCATTGGAAATTTGATAAAATTCACGGGTACCGAACCAAAGAAAGTGTGGGCTTGCAAATTACCATGAACACTTAAATTGAATTCATGCTGAAAGTTAAAGCTTCTCCAGGACTCAATTCAGTATTTGATTTGTGATATCAAACAATAAGGCGGCTTTCAGGTGCATCTGAAAATTCAGCAGATAATACTCTAATGAATAATCAAAATGCGAAGATATTGGATTTCATAGTGAGGTGTGTAATGGTTGGTATCTGGACTGGAAACAATGAAGTTAAACAGGATATGGCGCCGGTAATGATACAGATTGCAATACTGTAGACAATCAGAACATCAGGGAAATGCAATTATGTTACTGGGAGTATTTGGGAGTTGTCCAACCAGAATCGCAATGTGCTCAAATTGCACAGTTGACTGGACCGATGGTGTAGCCTTCAGGTTAACCTGGGTTTGCTTGCAAATAATGTGTGTTGACATAGTTGGTCTGGTAACATCTAGGGGAGCACCAAGATGGGTTGATGACAAGTCTGCAAGAACTGACAACAATCCTGGGAGTGCCTGCAATATGCCTGAGAGCACCATCAATTATCCTTCATGTACCTCCATTCACGGTCGCACGGTCTGCGCAAAGTGCTATCATGTTTGTGATAGCTGCTCGTGAAGCTGAAATTTATAGTAGTTGCTAGTTGTGGGATGATTTTTAATACTCCTATGTTCAGCTTGTATTCTCACGTATGTATGTATGTATCTATATTCCTATCTGTTCATAAACAGTTGATTTGAACTAGCTGCAGACAGTGTGTGAGAGCAATTGGATGTGTACCTAACAATGACAATCAACTAAACGCAGAAATATACTTGAAGGCCATTGTCAAGTGAACTTCGAGATGCGCATTGGAGGCCATAGACAAGTATGTTTGGAGATGCACTTCAAAGCCATCGTTGTGCGAATTTGGAGGTAGTGATAAAGCGAGTTTGCAGATTCACTTGAAAGCCATGGTACAGTGAACATGGCGATTGACTCCAACACCATGATTGAGTGAGCTTTGAAATCCACTTGGAGGCAGTAATTGACTGAACTTAGAGATGCGCTGGAAAGATGTGATGGAGTGCACTTGGATGCACTCTGATGTGATGATGAAGGAAGTTTGGAGATGTGCTTGTCAGTTATGATCAATAAAGATTGGAGGAGTCCTTGGAGGGAGTCAATCTGGAAGCTGTTGATGGAAGGTACATTAGGTGTGAATACTCTCTTCATCATCTAGTTACCTTGCAACCATGGGGTGATGACAAGGCTACTTTACATTTGAGGATCTCATGAAGAGCTGGCTCATGGCAATGAATCTGGAGGCAGGCTTGCTGGAAGCTGAAGTGAGATTCAGGGGTCACATTCTAAATGTGAGAATGAATGCTACACAGACAATATTAAGTGGATACTGTGTTCGGCATATGCTGTACTCAGGTTTAACTCATGATTGTGGCATTCACAGAGAGAGAGAGGGATAACTGAACGTTGTATTCTACAATGATTGTAGAGTTGTGGACAAGAAAGTGAAGTGGGGAATCAAGACAAAAATTATATGGAGTATACAAACAGATATGAGAAATCAGGTGTATAATATTTGTGATTGGATTTCAGAGACTGCGTATTGGTGATGTAATCCGCTGGATCCAGGCTCATACCTGCCATATTTGGAATAGTAAATTGAGTAGTATACAAAATTTGCTTATGTCCCAGTTCCTCATGAGGAGTTCCACCATATCCACTCATCTCTGTCTTGCCTGTCCTCAACACTACCGTCAACTAAGAACATGACTTTAAGTCATCACTCTCTATCTCTGCATGCCGTGATTTTGTGTAAGTGCCATGTACAGTATTCACCAAGTACAGGATTCACTGAGTACTGGATCTGCTGAGTACTGCATCAATCCAAAATCGACTATCTCTTTCTCCCAGCCAGTCTCTGATTTCATGTCTCTCCTCTCTTATCTCTTATTTCTCATCTCATCGCAGACTTTGTTTTACTCAACGCTCTAGATTCCCACAATTAGGAGTTGACCAATGTTTACAGTCTCAGCTCCCATCACACCTCCCTTCCAATCTAACACCTCCAGATTCACCTCCTCCAAGTACTTGTCCTAATTCTATTGACCATGGACTCCAAGTGCATCCCCAGAATCATTCAATCATGGCCTTGATATTTGCATCATCATGGCCTACCAGTCTTTCTCCAACATCACTCAATAACAGCCTTCAAGTGTATGTCCACACTCACTTGATCTTGGTATGCAAGTGCATATTCAAACTCGCGTGATCATGATGTGGTGATATGATGGAGCTAGACGCCAGAGAGTCCATTGTACACATATTCCCCCCACTCCAGCAACATCCAGTGGGAATTGGTGAGGAATAGTGATTCTCACTTGAGGAGCAAACAATGAGTGTCAGAGGATGTATCTGACTATCTAGCAATAAGTAACCAGGGATATTGCATGGCTCGAAGACAGTGAAACAACAGTTAGTAACTTACCTCACACATTCTATGGATCGATTGATTCTCAGCAAGAGTGTGTGGGACAAAGATCTGGGAAAGATACAGTGTTTATATCATTCTATCATGAGATGATGTCAATCTACCCCGGCGTTTTGCAAATAAATTCTTCTACATGTTAGGCACATCTCTGTTTTCGTAGTATCTCCGTTCAGCCCCCTGGTTGCTGAGTTTATCCCTACTATATCTATATCTCTTTACACCAGCTTCCGGCTTCGCCCTGCCAAGCATAGTGGTGGTGGTGGTGATGACTACTGTTAGCAACGGGTCCGGGTAACCCGCCTGCAGTCCGGGTTTGGACCACAAAAATGCGTCGGTTCGGTTCTGGACCAGTCCAAAAACCCGAGCCGCTGATGCTGGGTGCGCCAAACCCGGACCCGTACCCATTGGTCCGGGGGTTTTGCCGAGTTTGTGTAGCCCAGTCGGTTCCAATCTCCGGTTCTGCGTTTCGGGTTTCACATTTATGGTCGTATTCAGATAGGCTAATGTTAATCGTCAAATGTTGACATTAGTACGTCACAGTTTATTTTCAACGTATTGGCCACCTTGATTTGCAAAACCAGCATGCTCACGCACCCTACCACATCCCAAAGATGAGTGTCAACTGAGTGCCAATGATTTTTAGTCTTGCATCTTCGGTAATATGAGTAGCACTCGATCACACCCATCCAATAAGATGGATACGGCAGCCTTTATTGGCAGATATGTACGGGATATTCGCGCCATATCCTCCGGGACAGTAACAACTTATTTCATATACAGAGCTACCACTAAGTATTCATGAGCCTTTTAGTGTATAAAATCAGTCAAAACGATGTATATAGACAATAACAGTCACATCGCACTGTGATTAACCAAGATGGAAGGCCAACATTTGTTGACACTTTGATGACACTCATTTTGAAGATGGGGCAGGGAGCGTTTCACTTTCACTTTTGCCTATAAAGGCAGCCAATAATCCATTTATGACAATGTGCAAGCTGTTGTCCCCCAGATTACCCATGATATACAACCAACAATTGCTGACACTCCGTTAACCCTCATTTTCATGATGGGGTAGGGTCGGTATTGCAATCTGTTTTGCCTATAAAGCCAGCCAAAAATTGCTTTATGACTGACTGCAACCTATCAGCGGTGTGAATACCCAGGATGCATAATCAAAAATCATTGATGCTCAGCTGACACACATTTTCAAGATGTGGTAAGGAGGGTATTGCAATCTGTTTTGCCTATAAAGGCGGCCAAAAATTGCTTTAAATCTGACTGCAACCTATCGGTGGTGTGATTACCCAGGAGGTATGATCAACAATCATTGAGGCTCTGTTGACACTCATTTTCAAGATGAGATAGGGAGCATGTCGTTACAATTTTGCCTAGAAAAGAGGCCAATACTTCGATTGTGTATACCCACGGGTGGGTGGGTTTTAATTACCAGACTGATATGACCTAAAATTGTTGACACTCTGTTGACGCTCATTTTGCCATGGCTGTATCCTCAATATGCAATCATTTAATTTGTCGTAGTCCATCATTCACATTGTTTTGGCAGCCTTTCCAGTGTTTTCACTTACATTCTTCTTGATCACTACATTGTTCTTTAATAATACATAGATATATATAATAATAATTTCCAAAATCGGGTGTCTTTCAATCAATGCTTGTCATCACTTACAGGATGGGTCAATAGACTGCCCTGGTCTTCAAAATGGATGTTAGCTGCATTACCACACATCAGATAGTGTACTAATCAGTGTCTGTTCCTTCATCAGTCAGCATATCTGGATCAAAATCTGTATCATGCTGGCTATCCTGGGCAGATGCATCACGATCACAAAATTCCACACAGGGAAGATCTGTATGTGACTACGTATATCAGGCTAGCAAATTGAGGATTTGGGAACTTTAAGCTCCGGAAGTGTTACCAGTTGGGGCGGGTGGCGTGCCTGGCAGAGGTGGTGTCGGCTCCGGAGTCGGCTGTCTGCATTGGTCGGGTGAAGGTGCACCTGTTCCTTTGCATCTGCAGCATGTCTGCAGATTCATTGTGGTGCCATTTTGGCAAGGAAGGCAGCCGGACGTGTGGTTTTGACGAAGCATATCCTGGGGTCTTTCTATCACAGCCCTCTCCATTTTTTGCCCAGGAAACTCAACACCCCACTTTTTCTCTTCTTGGACCTGGGCGCGAGGATTCTTGACCAGGTATTTCGTTTCCTCTATTGCGGCACGTAAAAAGCCTTCTTTGGCCATTTTGCCCATATTCAAGGCCAGGCACATGTCGGACTGTTGCAGCTGTACCCAACCTCCTTGCCTAGCCATAGTAGCTAAATTTTTGAAAACGTACAAGACATTAGTTGCTGCTTCTAACATTGAAATTCAGTTATTACCTTTACCATATACACTCCCGTAGGCTCCTCTAAAGTGAATATAACCTGTTCCATCCACTCATGGGGATGATTATCAGGAAATTTGTCCGCAAAGATCCCAGAGCGGATGACATCATGATGTTCGATTTCGCGGACGGTGGGGACAAATGCCTTTGTCTACCATGGAGGTTTCCTATTATGGGCAGCGATAAATTGGTTACGTATGTCTCCGGACACCTGCTGTACGTTATAAGCTTACTTGACGGCCGTTTATCTCGATATGGATATACTCACATCCAACTGCATGCTGGTTCTTATGCTTGCTGCTTCCAGTCTTACGGAAGATTGTTAAATGTGCATCCTGGGTCATATGTTTGGTGGCTGCATTGGCAGTGTTGCGGTGAACTAACATGTGTCTGCACTCTTGCTGTGTGCGAAGGATTCCCGTATTCGATGTAGCGCCTGCCAATCGGCCGGAATTTGATCCGCTTTCACCTGGCGGATGTGGTTGTGTATGCATGATGTCCTGGTGTGGAATAGGATAGGAAGATAATAACGAGAGGAAGTGGGAAGCCCTGAGGACTGTATAGATCGCTTCATGTCACAATGCAATAAGTAGCAGCCAACATGATAGTTATAGTCAAGATGAATCCTGCTGAGTATGGCTGCAAGTTGCAGGGGTTTTCCACCGCCCCGTGATTTGCAATAAGTCAGTCCAATGTTGATTGTTTGTTAACATGGATAAATTGTGGTGTACAACAGCCGGAATCGCCTGATTATCAGATATTAATAGGATATTGTTCGAGGCAATGGACCTTTGCTGATGTTTGTCTCAAATAATCCACGGGATATTACATGAAACTGATGCCCTAAATCAAGTCATGTTGTATGGTTAGCTCAACTATTCCTGATTTATTAACAGTCAAGTGGGAGATTTTGCTTTGTTCAAGATGAGTAAACGTACCAACCTTGACATTAAAGACACAGCTTGCCTCCATATTGTCCATAACTTCCAACATCCAACATCTTGCCCAATAACAAAGTCAACTCAAACTACAATGGCTAATGCTCCAAAAAAGAACGTTTTGCCACTCCCAGCGGGCACATATGGCAATTCCACAAAGCGGTCCACCCAACAACGTCAACAAGCGAATCAAGGCAAGTGCGGCTTGGAGGCAGACCAAGTCCGAGCCCTTGGGGCATTACATAGATTGCGATCCAAAAAGCAGCTTGCGGCCCAGAAACGACGAGAAACGCACTTCTTTAGCAATGAAGAGAAAGAGAAATGGATTGAGGGTTATGTTGAGAGAGAGACCGCTGGGGCAGGAAAGCGAGTTGAAGACACAGAGGCACAGATTAGACAGGAGCAGGAAGATACAGACACAGCTGAAAACGTGGGATTGACAACCACAGAGCCCGAAAAAACGTTTCACGAAATGATGTTTGCTATCGGAGACAGTCTGAGCGATATCACAAGTTCCGACGATGGGGACAATGGGGAAGATGAGGATAATGCAGAGATAGAGCAGGGCCAGCTCAGCGAAAATGATGAACCTGGCTGGGTGACAGGCACAATCACCAAAACGGTACAGCAGCGCATGGAGATGTTCCGGCAGAAGCAGATGAAGCTTGACGGAGTGACACAATCAGGATGGAAGGACGCAGCCGAATACTTCCATGAAACAGTTGAGAAGTACGGCACATCGGAATTGAGGGTTCCGGCCGTCGTTAAACCGCAAACGGATGATGATGCTGCGGAACATGCACCGACAACATTTGGAGAGCTTATGGAGTGTCTTGACATTGTCCCGGGAATATCGCAAATGCCCCAAGGGACTTCTCGACCAGGAAGTAGTCATATGAGTCTAGGTTCTTGAAAGCTGCTGTCGAACACAAGTATACTCGGTCTTGCGCCCGCCATGGAGCTGGTTTCATCACTCATTCAGAATGCGAAGCCTATTGAACGCGTATGCTTTGACCCCTGCATATGGCCTCCGCAGCTAATCACCATATAGATATCAGATTCGGATGAAGACATGGTGAAGGCTCCTGCATAAGCGGTTCAAGAAAGATGTAAATTTGTATTGTTGACGTCATATCTCTGAGAAATGCAATTTTTGTACCAATTTTACTACATGTCAGCATTTCTTGATTTCAGTGACCAAATTGCGAGACTGGATAATTTGTCCGTGCATGTGCGAGGGTGGAATGCACCATGTGCAAGGTCTAGAATCCAAAATACGCTATAAGATGGCTAACACGTGCGATTACTGTTTGCCGATTACGGCTAAGTGAGAAAGCAAAAGCTATATAAGTGACGAAATAAACAAACAGAATTTAAGTGAGTAATGCCATAGGAGTCATATAAATAGCGGTCCATACTCAATACGAATCTGGCTGAATGACGACTGTCATGCTGCATTCAGCCATGTATCCAACTGTATAACTCTCCGCACAGACTTGGTGCGCATGGTTGAGATATTTGAAATTGCTTCCAGTACGTCATGGAAATCGAGGAGAAGGAGCTCGATGAGGCAAGGTAAGGAAGTCCAGCTATATTTACCAAAAACTAGTGAAATGATCTACATGCTGTAAATTGCTGGCTGAAAGCTCAGGACTGTGAGAGGACCACGTCATCGCTCACTCAGATAATGTGAATAGAGGTTGATCAGGCTTTGAGAGCTAACAAAGCTCCTGGATGTAAACGATAATCCTTGCAAACGTAATATTGGATGTCAATAATGGATATATGATTGGTTGCATTCAGTTATTGAGTGTACGAAGACTGTTTTGATATGATTAATGTGACCGTCTCCCGAGCGTCAACGATTTGTAACCTTGGTTCTTGGAAAATCCAATGGGCTGCACAGCAACATTAACTCATATTCCAACTATCGGCTGCCTTTCTATACAAAAATCGTTGCGATACCAACGTTATTATGTTCTAAAAATGACCGTCAATGGAGTATCAATGACTCATGGCCTTGCATGTTGGAAAATCCAAGGGCTGTGCGGCAACATTAACCCATATTCGAACTATTGGCCACCTTTCAAGGCGAAAATGGTTGCGACAAAATTGCTGCTGTGTCCTACATATGAGCGTCAACGGAGTGTCAACGATTTGAAGCCTTGCATCTTAGACAATCAAGGGGCTGAGCTACAACATTGATCAATAATTGAACTATTGGCCTCCAGTTTAGGCAAAAATGCTTTCGACAACATCGCAACTATGCCCTACAAATGAACATCACCAGCGTGTCAACGATTTTTAGTGTTCCATCTTCGAAAATAATTGGGGTTTGCAACCACTGTGATCCATAATGGTACAATCAGCAGCCTCTCTGGGTAAAAATGCTTGGGATATTATGGTTACTATGTTGTAAAATAAGCGTCAATGGAGCGTCAATAGAGCATCAATGGAGCGTCAATGGAGCTTCAATGGAGCGTCAATAGAGCGTCAATGGAGCGTCAATGGAGCGTCAATGGAGCGTCAACGATTTTAATCTTGCATCTTGGATACTCCAAGGGCAATGGAATGCAGCTAACCCACAATCCACCTATTGGCAGCCTTTATCTGCAAAAATGCTACTGACAATGTTGCGTCCGCCTCCGACAATTGAGCGACCACAGTACGTCAACAATCTTTGTAGAGGCTCAGCAAGCTACACAGCAATGAAGTGCATTACACTGTTCTTAAATGGAATTTTACGCGGTCAGTCTTTGCAATCTGTCCTTGTATACAACTGCACAAATATCCTTGCAATGACTCACAGATCTGATTTTTTTGCATATGACTCCAGAGTCAATATTTAAGAACATGGATACTGCTTTACTATAATGTTACTTTGGGCACTCTCTCGAGTCAGAGTACCTTGCTTTCTGATTCCTACTGGCATTTCGGATTCAAAATCATTAAATACCTCATTGCTAGAGGCTATGATCTCTTCCAAAAATGAATGTGTCTTTATTCGTGATTTGAGCGACCTTACTTTACAAATCATCTTCGATGCTTTGTGGGCTTCAATGAATGTAGCCTAGAAACGTCATATTGCTTGGAATAACTCTAGACATGTGTCTTCATGGTGATTATATTTGCGCTGCGGAATTGAGGAGACTAGCAGCCCTGAAATCATATGTATCGTTTGTTATCAAGTTCTTCGCCATCCATCAGAGCATGGGTCCAGCTCAATGGGGAAACACTTGCTGGCAAAAGCTCACGTTGCAAAGTTGAACCAGTTAACAAAGCCAGAAGTTTCTACATTGACTAGTTCAACGGTTGATGAAACAACTTTGGTGATCCTGAAGAGGCAAAGAAGTCGAGCAAATACAAAAGTAAGTTTGCTGAGGATATTCTTATTTCACATTCCGCTTAATCCGTATTGATCAGAATGACAGACAAAACGAACCAAACTGGCAGCTAAGGACTTTGAAACTTCAGAATTTCACCACAACATGTGGAATCGCTGCCTGATGTTAGGATTTGTTTCGGCTCGTATTCCCTGGAATGCTATTTCAAATCTCGAGCTACAATGGTCATATAAAGCATTGCCCAGCGAGCTTGTGGTGCCGTTGGTCACGACTCTTAGTAATATTTGCCGAAGGGAATATGCATGCACAGTGGATGCAAATGAAACGCAATTGCCGTCATGAAATAAAGTAAGTTTAGCTTTGGACAGATGGACATCCACTAACAAACTCACCATAACGCCGGTCATTGTTTACTAGATTGATCGAAAATGGGCATTGCGTGAACAACAACTCATTTTCGATGAGATTGATTGCCTGTTCTTTTCCCGTTTCGAAAGCTAATTCAGGATGATATGTCTAGGGCCAACATACTGGAGCAAGGCTAACCGTGCATTTCAAGGACGTTCTTGAATGTTTTGTGCTTTCCGACAGCCGTTTGCGTGGACTTCCGACAGACAATGCTTCCTCAAATTACTGGATGACAAGCAAGCCGCAATCAACACTTGAGGACTCCGGAATCGATTGGCCTGCATTGTGGAACCACATACCATGCATGGCGCGCATCATACAGCTGGCTTTAGGTGCATTCATGAGCAGTCTCGGTGTAAATGGCCCCACCAAGTCTTTGGAAGCCCATGCACGTGATCAACAATTTGGAGAGAATGAAAGCATAGATAATGGGAAGAGTTAAAGATTTCGAAAAGAGGGCAATGCTAGAATCAATACGGTGTCGGCCATGAGACCAGGTTTAGCACAGATAATTGAGAAAGTATGTACTTTAAGATATTTTGAAAGTCCTCAAACTGACCGTCATATAGCAGAGAATACTTGGTGTGTTCATTGGGCTAACACCTGGTCATCAAAACGAGTTCATTGACTGTCAAAGAGCCAAAGTCCGCATCGAAGTACTACCGATTATGGATCTGAAGACATGTTGGAACTCGACACTAGAGTTGCTTGAGCGAGCCTACCTATTACGAGAATTTACCTGAGAGTGACTCCAAAATCCAAATTACAGTAATTACCGGCCACTCTTCACAATATAGGACAAACGGGCCATTGTCAAATATGTCATGGAAGTATTGAGGCCATTTCAATATTGGACCCTGTGGATGTCGAAGAGGCATACAGTCACATTGCATCACGTTATCACAGTACACAATGACATGTTTTATCAGATGGACGGCGTAATGAGAGCTTTGGCTAAAAAGAAGACTCAGTGGAAGCAAGACTTGTTCTTCGCCATGAAGTTAGCTCGACAGAAGCTGTCCAATTATTATGCTGAAGTGACACTTTGGACAGGTATGCTTCTCATTTAAGCACATATCCTTCATTCTTTCTGGAAGTTGCGATTGTATAGGAAGTGGGACGAGCGAATGGATATTAATCCTGCGGATGAGACATTCTATACTACCCAATACCAACATGCATTTTTGAAGTATGTAGAGAATAAATACTGTGACAAATATTGACGGGTGACGGTCATTGAACCTGAAAGCGTTCTGAGTAGCAATCTTGTCTCCTTCTCAATGGCTTCAGGATCCGGTAAATCATCCTTTGATCCATATGATTTGTCCAGTGATGATGAAGAATACCTGACACCTAACAATGTGGCTGAGACCACACCCAGACGAAGCAATTGCACAGCACGTTTATTGACTGCTGCCAGGCTCTATTTGAACTCACTGCCTTAAGCACCAAAGAACTGTGGGCTAATTAATCCATATCTCAATGATTACCACTCCGACCCAATGGAGATTGGCAGTACATTTTGAATACCAGATATAACCGACTGGTGGCACCATCAGGAGGAAACGCACTAAAAGTACGCTGATTGCTCCAATGTGGCATGTGATATATTCTCTACCATACCACATGGTGTCGGAGTGGAGGCCAGTTTTTCCCTTGGCCGAGATGTTATCGGCTGGAGGCAGTCAAAAACCACATGCGAGACCCTTCGCGAAAAAGTCATTGTAAGGCAGTTTGTTTGAGCCAATGACCGGATTTTGGCAGGTGCTGACCCAGAATTGGATACCACGAACACAGAAAACTACTCGGAAATGAAGAAAGAGGCGGAGGAAAGGAAATTGCACAGAATGGCGAAGTTTAACGACTTTTTGGAGATGTAGCAGGGCAGCCAAAACCTACATGCTACCCAGAAGGAATCTCACGCTCACAGCAGGCAGATGACCCCCATAGGATACATTTGGGACATGGAAGAGCTCGTCAAAGTATCCTTGTCACTCTTTCAACACGATGGTGTGGCTGCATTTATATTGTCAGAAAGATCTCCTTTGCCACCAGCTTTGCTTGCAAAGGACCTCCCTGGAGGACGAACTGAAATATTAAATGTCCGCCGAATCCGAAGAATTAACCGTCACCCAGGTGAAAGTGATAAGGATAGCGCACCTGAAAGCATTTCGGACACCGAAGATTGGCCTTACTGGAATGGCGACTTGGATAATCCAAATGACACCGAAGGCGCTTGCACGGCAGACATTGAATCAGATATCAAGCAAGGCAACTGCATCGAAGATCTGCAATGCCCAGAGCAGAGTGATCTTAGCCCCGCACCAAATGTTCCAGGATTGATTCGGCCTGCACAGAAATCACACGGACCTACTGAAAAGGTGCTGGCAATGGTCAATGCAATCGAAACGAGGAGGAATAAGGGAGTGAAGAAAGAGCAGGACAGAATGCATCAATGTTTCACCAGCTTCTTGATGTATCTTAACTGAGAGTGTCAGTTAGAGATATATTATGGGCGAATGGTGAGGAGTAGCTTGTGAATATTGGTTGATAAACAGATGTTTGGCAGGCGCAATGAAGCATTTGACAAGATACATAGATTTTAGTCGTGTGAGAGCGAACAGTGCAAGCATGTTACTGTGCACGGCTTTGCCACAGGGCCAAGTCTCAATCGACCAGAAAGACTACCAATACATTGAAATGATGTTGAAAACTATTATCGATGGCACCAGATGTTGATTGGACAATACATTGAAATGAGCGTCAATGGATCGTCAAAGATTGGTGGTTTTGTGAGTACAGTAATTAAACAGTGATTTGGTCGCTGATATACATAACAGATATATTGGCAGCTTCTATAGGCAAAAGCGGCGGCAATACGGTTAACCGCCCCATTCTGGGAATCAGCGTCAACGGAGCGTCAACAATTTTTAGCTTCGCATCTTGGGTAATTTATTTTCTGATTTGTTGCAGACATCCATTTATCAGATATTGGTAGCCTTTAGTGGCAGAAACAACAGTGACATGCTCCCTGCCGCATCCTGAAAATGAGCGTCAACGGAGCGTCAACAATTTTTGGTTTTGCATCTTGGGCAATTTATATTCCCATTGGTTGCAGCGATTCATTTATCAAATATTGGCACCCTTTACTGGCAAAAACAACAGCGAAATGCTCCCTGCCGCATTCTGAAAATGAGCGTCTAACGGAGCGTCAACAGTTTTAGTTGTTGCATATTTCGTAATATAGGCATCGCACGGATCTTTGCATTCATAACTGAATTATTGACCGGCCTGATTGGCAAAAATACATTATATCAAAGGTAAAACACCGATTCCAAATTAATCGATATTGCAAGCTGTAAAGCATGCAAAAACATATTATTGGTCGTTGAAACACGATTTTGATAAGATACTATTAACAAACTGCAAAAACAAGAGCCTTGTATAAATCTATAGATGGACCCACTGGGCGACCGGCTGACAACCTGCCTATTTCAGGCAGGTTAGGAGTTTAACATCGAACCGTTACCGAATTGACGGTTCAGGTCCATTGACAACCTGCACCGCCAGTTTGGTAACAGTTCGGTTTGGACCTGGACCTGAACCCGAACCCAAAGTGATGGTCCGGAACCGTTGCTAACACTAGTGATAACACATGAATGTTCCAGCCACAATGACCTGCTAGTCCATATCTACGTATACATAATTATAGCCTCGATGTCCAAGTCTGCCTTGCTGCGTTCAACATTGCCATGTGCTTATCGGACAATGCTTCTGCACTATCTACAGCCTGATTGACCATACATATATATCATCAGTGACTTGGATCGATCATAGATGCTGTATTCTAACGTAGCAAATGTTCTGAATGTAGAAATGACAACTCTAATGGATGAATTGCTTTGTGGTTGTGGTACTATAAGAACCACTCCTATGAGAATTCAACACCAAGTTTAGAGTCTCCCACAGAGCTACGCAGACATTTCAGCTGCTCGCAAAAACTCCTGCAGCCAATGCTCAGAGTTCTCAGCTACTCCAAAATTTAACTCTTCTATAAGTAAGTCATTGTAGCATTCGGCAAAAACCTCCAGAACTGCAGGTGCTTTCAAGAGCACCTGAGAATGCTTCTGCAGAGTCTCAGAGCATAGTGCGGAGCTTCAGGGGGGCCTAGTTGCATCAGTTATTACATACAAGATCTAGTGAGGTCGACTGGAGTGTCTGTGATCTTTGCATGTCACTGCTGCCCTGATAATCATTCTACTGAAGGTGGTAGTCTGAACGGAATGTAACCAATGCAAAATAATGAATTCAGATTCCAATAGAGAGTGCATACTTCATTGATTTGCAATGGGGAGAGGAGAAGCAGACACATCAGATGACCCATGTGGAAAGATAAGCTATGCGAGGTTCTTCGCCAGCATGGAAGCTTTACAGAATCTGCCAACCGTGTTACACATTTGTCTTGTGTGACACTGTTGAATCCAATGATGTTTACAACCAAATGTCAATATGTGCCCACTCAAACATTGGGCGGGTAGTCCAATTTTTGAATGCAACAGTGACACATATCTGACAATGCTCTGGCAGAGTATTCCAAACCCAGCGAAGACAGAGTATCATATCAGGTAATTCTCCACAAACCTGAATGAAACTATACTGTCTTGCTCATTGGCCCTTCTTCTCAAATGTCAGTGCTATTTTGTTCTCTGCCTGGGCTAGTCCATCATTTGAGGTAGTGGTGCATGAAGTTTTTTACTTTTCATTTGAATATTTTCTACATGTATGTGGTCATGGGCAAGAACCAGCACATCAGAATACAGCTCATATTCCAAGTATCACTACAACCCTCTGTGTTTGCGATGACGCTCAACATGGGTGTGACATGCCCAAATGTTACAGCAACAAACCATGCTGTAATAACTCTGAAGTCCTGGGGATTAAAAGGCCAGTGCCAGGTAACTTCAAGGGTTCTCCAGCAAGTTCAAAGGAAGGATCTTTCTGCATGCATGTTTAATGGAAGTCTTGGTTGCTACAATCTCTGAGTGAGTAATCTTTTCCAGCTGCCTAGAGTTGAAGCAACGAGAGTCCTGCATGGCATGATGAGAGAATCACAAATCACGAAATAAATCATTCACTGCAGTCATGCGTAGTATTAGGAAAAGTTCCATTTTCAGGCCATTTCTGCTATAGGATTTCCAAGAAAACCCGGAACTGGCCGGTTCGGTTCTGGTTTTTGCCAAATGGTTCGCTCAATTATGTCCACCAATATTGATTAGATAATTTAGAACTTGGTATGTGAAACATGCACCTTTGCATGACGCATCTTTTCGCGGTCTCCAATGTTCGATATCTTTAACACTCAGCAAGCGGCTTTGAAAACACAGCCATTTTTGGTCCGAAAATGATGTTTTTGCGCCACCGCTTGCTGAGTTTTGAAGATGTCAAATATCGGAGACCATTAAATGATACGCCATGCAAATCTGTAAGTTTCACATACCAAGTTCTAAATTGTCTGATTAATATTGGTGGACTTAATTGGGCAGTATGCTTAAAGGATAGTTAATTTTTGATGTGGTAAGGGCATTGCGACACAGACCTATGACACCGGCCGGTTCCAAATCTGGAACCGTTGCTAATACTAGTCATGAGTGCCTTGACAATTAGATGGAAGCTGCTTACAGAGCATGGTGATGTCATGCTGCTAGATGGTGAGGTTGAACCATACTCATCAGTACAGTGAAATCCAGGTACTTCTCATTCAACAATCAACCTGCACAAACTCAACACCTGACACAAGGAAGTCAAATCCAGACAATATTAAGCTGGTTCTGGATTGAAGTAGTATTCTTTAGAGATCGATTCAATTTCATCTTAGTTAATTATTAGTGTCAAATATGTGATACAGTTCATAATAACACCCATGCTTGGTAAATCGAATCATAAACTCATTTCAATAGTCAAGTCAAGCACAACAAGCTGGAGCACCTGTACTGTAGGGCAGAGCAGATTGAACATGTTTTCAGGAAATAATTGACTGAGTCACAGTTTGCATTGCCATCTATTTATCATAGTAATAAACGTTTCAAGCTGTATGCACTCCTTATGTAGCGGGGATATCTAAAGTAGCAAGCAGAGTTCAAACAGTTTCTTACAGTCATGCTTCAGATGTATCACCAATAAGGACAGCAATTTGACTTATTTGTCACCAGCCTATTATAGTTGTATCAGATTCCCCAGTAGTAATTTAATTTATTCGTTTCACTTCTATTTGGGGCACACTAGAAGCAAGATCCAGCATAGAATTCATTATATTCAATCAGTCAACAATATGAAATACATTATGTTCAATTGCAGCAGAGACTCTCTAATACTTCTCAACACCGATTTTGACAGATCCAGTAAAATTCATTACGCTTTGTTTGAAGCATTGTTTCAGCCTTTCGAAATACATTTAAGTTTGTGGCTGACGGCACACACAGGTTGTAATCTTCTTGACATTTTACCGGGAGGTGTTGGCAGCTCAACACACTCAGCTCCAATGTGCATCCGGATCTCGATTCAATTGTAATGGAAAGGGTGCCATTATAATACCCAACCTGTGAAGATCTGTGTTCACCCAATCTGTTGTAGGTGGGCATTCACCCCACAGTGATAATATATGTGCCACTCTGGCTTATAGGTAATCACAGTTCATTGAATCTTAACCATGACATATGTTCAGTCTTAGGTTTCCAACTTTCTAAAATAGCTTGAGTTAATTGGACTACTTATTCGAACTGCAGCAAGAGGGAGAAAATATCACAATTTCGTATCTGCTCAGCAACTCTGCTAATGGCTAGCATACCCCTCCTCACCCTGTGTAGCACACTTTCTCAAAGCGACTTATATACAGAAAGCTTCTAATCCAAACTCATTGCATTCTGACGAATATATATACTAGGGCCACAAAGAAACTGCATTCTAAAATTGATCGAGTGTACCAGTTTCCATTGTGGGAGTTCAAAGAAATATAATCTAAAATGCAAGTCTCAGCTCAGCAACTCAATTGGAGACCAGCAACTCCCAATCACATGAAGTACATGAAGAAATAATTGTGATGAAAGCTCAAGTTGACAAAATGTTGCTTTTGGGAGTACAAATAACTGTCAAAGTAAAGTGAGGCAGGTATCCCAGCCATTGCATCAATTCCTGCACACCAATTGAGGGTTCACTGCATCTCAATTCGGCAGAACTTATATGCAATGGTTGGTCTACGCGCTCTATAATACAGGCTTATTGCAAACAAGTATCGTCTGATATAATGTTTTGTACCACAACTTTTATGTTGCGTCAAAATTGTAACAGTGAGACTAATAATGATTATGTGATCACATAATGCAGTGTTGACTAGATATTATGTGCAACATATGAATGTGAGTGACTATGTCTGACACATTCACAAATCATCTTGATATGAATGAAAACTGTAATTGATTACCATTCAATTGTATTCATACCTTCACCATTCTTTCTTTATGCCAAATTTCTTCTTTGAGAACACAATCGCTCTCCCACTAACTCTAAGTATAATATACTGTGAATTCAGCTGACATGGACCTCGGAAAGTGAAGATCTGCCTACAATATTCCCTAAATGACTGCTACAATTGATAGTCAATGCTGTAGCAATAGAAGATCATCAAAATAGAGTGTCCCTCCAACTAATATACTGGATTGAGCAATTTGTATTTATCCACTATCAGCAACTGCAAACATGGTTTGAATCCTTGTAACTTCAACTGTTGCTACGTACTAAAATCTCAAATACCGCCAAGTTCAGCAGAGTTGCACCATGCAACTAATCTGTGCAACACTGTCACCTGGATATGCTCTAACAAATGGTACATAATGACTACCTCAGTTGGAGTCAAATACAGAAACAACCATCATCAATCCACTTTTCAGTACTCCATATGGCCTGCCCAAGAGTTGATTTGGGTTATAATCATCCACATGACTGGAGTACTTCCGGTGGATAAGGTTGTGCAGTTGCATCAAGTTCTTGAAGTGTGCCACATTCCACATGTGCATCTATATCATTTCGAAATTTGTTTGCTTCACCCAACTATCAATTTTTGCATCAATAGCATACATCAATACAAGTGCTAACATTTCTAACTTGAGGTGTCAGATATCCATCTAAACCAGTGCATGTGACACCTTCTAAATCACCTCAGTGCATGAGTATCCACAATTTGAATATGATCTATTGAAAGGTCATCTGGACTCTTTCCTGGCTAGCCTCAAATTGCCTCATGCTGGATCAAGTATTAGTTTGTTGCACAACTTTCTCGATATTCTATCGAACTTTACACCATGTTGATCCTGAAAAGTTTGTTTCCCTATATTCATCAAACATCTATCTACACTGTATTGACATTAAACCAACAGTCAGCGAAGTGAGAAATCACTACAAAGAGATGAATCCCACAGCACACTATGAGTGAGCACTCGCATTCAGGAACGCGGCTAATCTTGTTGCGCATCAAATGTTGGAAAGTTCCAACTCTACCTTAAAGACTCCAATGTATAAAAGTGATGATCCCGGAGAGCCCAGCATGCATTGCGACCTCAATGATATGGATTACAAACAGGAGCTTCTTGCTGTCGGCCATATGCGTAGCAATACTACATTGCCAGCTTCAGTGGCTCCATTGCCGTAGAATTAAAGCCATGCTGATAGTGTTATTGCATACTCTCCGCTTCCCAGTTAATGAAATCCATCCAATGCCATTGCTCCACTTTTGCTTAGATGCCAAACATCAACCTTCAACAAATTACACAAGTCTAAGATGGTACCTCTACCAGACATGACACTTTCCAATGCTAGTGGAGACTAGTGTGAGCAATGGAACCGGACTGCTGATTCTAGCCATGGTCATAGTCAGAATCGAACACTGGCCAACTACGTGGTTCGGGTCGCCACTACACACATACTATCATTTCGGGTACAGTTCAATCGACATGTCCCAACCCATCTGAATCGGGTGGGTTGTCAGCGGATTGTCCAGCGGGTCCATCTGTGGACTCATATAATGTTCTTGCTTTTCCTGTTTGATAATTGTATTTAGTCAAAATTGCTTAATTAACATCCAGGAATACCTGTTTGATCACTTTGCAGATTACGACATCAGTTATTTTGGATTCAATGTTTATTCCTTTGTGTTTTGTATTTAGGAGTAGTATGACGGTCAGGTGGTCTGGTATGATCACAATTATCCATACGATGCCTTGATTACACAATTTACAAGATCAAAAATTGTTGATGTGCCTTTGATGCCCATTTCCAAGATGGTGTAATGAAGATCCCTTCCACTGTTAATGTTGAATTGGCCGCCATTACATGATATATGAAATATTGTTAGTTGAACTTGGGTTAGAAAAAATGCAAGACCAAAAATCGTTGTGGCTCCGGTGACACTCGATTTGAGAATGGGAGAGGCAGTGTGCCACTGTTGGGTTAAATGCTAAAGGTTGCAAATACAGCATTTATGGATGTCTGCAACCAATCGCCACTTAGATAACCGAAGATGGAAAACCAAAACTCGTAGACACTCAGTTGATGCTCATTTCCAGAATGATGGAATGACTGTGTCGCTGTCTTTTTCCCCTATAAAGGTATCCATTAAATGCATTATGCCTAACCTCTATCAGATTACTATGTAATTACATAACTTAGAAGACTGAAAATCGTTGATACTCCGTCGACACTTATTTTCACAATGGGTTAACGAACATCTCACACATTGTTTTGCCTGAACAGGCCGCTAATACATCCTGTATGAATTACTACCACAAGTCAAGGCTTAGACAACCCAAGATGCAAATCCAATTATCGTTGACACTTGGTTGATGCTCATTTTCACAATGGGGCAGTGATCGTGTTGCATGCTGTTTTGTCCGTACAGGCAGTCAATACCTCGGTTATGCTACACCACGATTGAATCACTATACAATTACCCAGCTGATAAAACCAAAAATTGTTGACACTCCATTGACACTCATTTTCAGGTTGAGGTAGGGAGTGTGTCACTATAACTTTTGAGTATAAAGGCAGCCAATATTTCGATGATGTATAATCAGGACCAAATAAATTTTTGATTAACAGACTTACATGATCTAAAAATGTTGATGCTCCATTGATGCATATTTTGCCACGGTCGTATCCGGAATATGCAATCATTTGATATGGTGTAGTCTATCATTCACTTTGTCTTGCCAGCCTTTCTAGCATTTTCATTTACTTTCTCCTTGATCACAACATTGTTCTTTAATAATACATATAAATATATCCTTTGAAATATACTTTACAGTGTCCGCTAATTGCAGATAATAATACATTCCAAAATGCAGTTCCTTTGGATCAATGCTCGTCATCACTTGCGGGTTCGCTTAATAGACTGCTCTCGTCGTCAAAATGGATGTTAGCTGCATTACTACACAGCAGATAGTGTACTAACCTGTGGATGTTACTTCGTCAGTCAGCATATCTGGATCGAAATCTGTACCTTGCTGTCTATCCTGGGCATAGGAATGAAGAGATAAAAATTCAGCAAGGGTAAGAGAAGTATGTGAATACAGATATCCGGCCGGGAAATTGACAATTTAGGAGGATTGATCTCCAGGATCGTTGCCGGGTCGCATGGGTTGTGTTCTGCCCAGACGTGGCATCGGCTCTGGAGTCAGCTGTCCGCGTCAGTTGGGTGGAGGTACACCCGTTCATTTGGGCCTCCAGCGTGTCTGCAGATATCCTCCGTACCATTATGGCAATTAACGCATCTCTCCATGTGGTTTTGACGAATCATTGTCACATGTCTTTCTATTGGAAGCTTCCAATTGTTATGCCCAGGAAACTGGCTTCCCTGCTGGTTCTCTTCTCGGACTTAAGTGCAATGTTTCTGGATCAGATATTGCAAGTCCTCTAATACAGCACGTGATAACCCTCCTGTGGCCATTGTGGCCATATACAATGCCAGATACATATCAGACCGTTCCAGCTGTACCCGACCTTCTTGCCTTGCCATAGTAGCGGACATGATGAAAACCTACAACACATCAGTTGCTGCTTCTAACAATAAGATTCAGCTGGTACCTCAATGATATATGATTCTGTTGGCTCCACTATGGTAATTATACCATGTTTAGTCGACTCCCGGGGATGCTTATTACGGAATTTGTCCATGCAAATCCAACAGCTGACCACCACCTGCTCAGGGATTTTGTGGACCGTGTGGACACATGCTATGGTCGACGATGGAGGCATCCAGTTCTTGGTAGCGATAGATTGGTCACGTAGCTATTGACACGAACCAGCTGTCCGTAATCCGGCCATTTGATGGCTGTTTACTACTCTACGGAAATACTCACAGCCAATTGCAAGCTGATCCTTGTTGTTGCTGCTTCCGGTCTGACCAACGATTTTCAAATCTGCATCCTGGGTTACATTTTTGGTAGCTGCATTGGCAGCGTCACGGTGGACTAACTGCTGTCTGTGTTCTTGTGTTGTTCCGATGAGTGGGGTATTGGATGAAGCGCCCATTGATCGGCTCGATTCAGATCCGCTGTTACCTGGCTGAGTCGTTAGCACAGCCAAGATTCGGTGGTGTGGAATAGGAGAGGAAAATCATAACGAAAAAAGTGGGATGTGCTGAGGAATTTATAGTTAGCTTCATGTCAGAATGGAACAAATAGCGGCCAACCTGTACATTATACTCAACATGAATCCCCCAGCATATGGATGCACGTTGCAGGTGTTACCCAACGATCTGCAATTTGCAACATGTAGGTCTGATGTTGTTGGTTTGTTTATAAGAACAAATTGACGTTTACTACAGCCAAGATCTCATGATTGTCAGATAGAAGTAGGACATTGTTCAAGGGAAAGGATATCTGCCAATATTTGTCTCAAAAAATCCCCGGGATATTACCTGAAACTGGTGCCGATGATCATGTCATGTTGTATTGTTAGCATAACTATTTCCAATTTATTGACAGTCAAAAGGCAGATTTTGCTTAATTCAAGAGGATTAAATGTTCCAATATTTACCTAAAAGACGCAGCTTGACTCCAAATGGTCTGTATCTTGCAACATACAACATCTTGCCCAACAACAAAGTCAACACCAACTACAATGATCAATGCTTCGAAAAAGAGCTGTTTGCCAGCTCCGGCAGGTAAAATCGAAAAAGCAGTCCGCATGACGACTTTATCTAGTCAATGAAGGCAAGAGCAGCTTCGAACCAGTTTGAGTTGCAGCCCTTGCGGCGTTGCCCACAGTGCGATCCAAAATGACGCATGCGGCTGAGAAACGACGAGAACTGACTTCTGAAGCAATGAAGAGACAGAGAACTGGAGCAATGATTATGATGACAGAGAAACTGCTGTGGCAAGAAAGCGAGTTGAAGACGCCAAGGCAGCAATTAGACAGGAGCAGTAAGATACTGGAACAGCTGAAATTGTGGGAGTGACAACAAGACAGCCCAAACAGACATTTCAGGAGATGATGGTTGCGATTGGAGACAGTCTGAGCAATCTTGCAAGTTCCGACAATCGGGAGGATAGGGAAGATGAGAATAATGCAGAGACCGAGCAGGGCAAGCTGAGCGATGTTGACGAACCAGGCTGGGTGATGGGCACAATCAACAATACAGTACAGCCGCGCATGGAGAGATTTCGGCGGAAGTAGATGAAGCTTGACAAATTGATGCAAACAGAATGAGGGAATGTAGCCAACAACTTCCATGAAAGAGACAAGAAGTACAGCACTACCGAATTGATGGTTCCGGCAGTTGTTAAACTGCATAAGAATGATGATGCAGCTGCACCTGCACCCACAGCATTTGGAGGGCTTTTGAGGTGTCTTGATAATGTCCCAGCAATATCGCAAATACCACATGGAACATCTCGACCAGGAAGTAGTCATATCAGGCTGTGTTCTGTGACGGTACAGTCGAATAAAGGTATAGCCGGTTCTGCACCAGCCGCAGAGCCTAATTCATCACCTGTTAAGGAATCGAAGCCTGATGAATCCTCAAGGTTTTACCCTTGCTGGAACATTTGGAAGCTAGTTACCATATCGAAATCAGATTCTGATCAAGACATGGTGACGGCACCTGCACCAGTAGAGGAATACATACGCAAATTGTATTTTTTGACGTGATATCTCAGTGAAATGCAGTTTGTGTACCAATTTTCATGTGTTAGCTTTGTCTTGATTTCAGTGAACACATTGTGAGACATGATAATTCGTCTGTGCATGTGCAAGGGTTGAACACACTGTGTGAAAGTGCTAGAACCCAAGTCAGGTTAGAAGACGGCCATGAAGCTCTAGTTTTGTTTGTCAATTACAGTTAAGTGAGATAACAAAAGCTAAATTAGCGACAAAATATACTAACAAAATTTGAGTGAGTGATATCATACGAGTCATAGAGAGAGCAGTCAGTTCTATATACGAATCTGTCTGAATGATGATCGTTATACTGCATTCATCCACGCATTCAACTGCATAACGCTCTGTACAGACCTGGTGCATATGGTTGAGATATTGAATACTGTACTAGTCACAGTGGTCCGGACGTCAGCAGTCATATGGGGGTGTCCAGCCAGGCAATTTTATATACTTTTCAGCGTCAGCAAGCCAGTGTCCGGTGAGTTAAAGTCTGTCAGCATTGTACTATCGAACAAGCCAAGGGCATTCTGAGCAGTTGTTCTCCCTTGGATTCACCCTTTACACCACCTGTTCTGGCAGGAAAGGAATCAGGATTGGAAGATGATGCCTGTGAAAAGAGGACTCTCTCAACAAAGAAATAGAGAGGCCGGAGTGCACTGGCGGTTCAAGCTTCATCGCCATGTCCGGTCAGTGTAGAGCTGTCAGCAATGACCGTCCAATTGAAAAATACTTGTCAGCACCAGCAAGTGCCCAAAGCACTGTGAGTAGTACAGTATAGCATGTAGTACGTCATGGAAATGGAGGAGGAGAAGCTGGATGGAGCAAAGTGAGGACGTCAAGCAATATCATTCAAATACTAGGGAAATGATCTATATGCCATAAATTGCTGGCCGAAAGCGCAGAAATATTTTAGGGGCAGGTCATCTCTCACTCAGATAATGTGGATAGTGGTTGATCAGAAATTGACAGGCCACATAGGTTGTGGATGCCAAGGATAATACTTCGAAATGCAACATTGAAGGTCATTAATATGTATGCAACTTATTGCACACAATGATTGAGTGTAGGAGGGCTATTTCGATTTCTTTAATGTAAGTATCAACAGAGCATCATTGATTGCTAGTCTTACACATTCAACAATCAGAGGTCTCCATTGTCACATCCATCCAAAGTGAATGTACTGATCGGCATACCCCAAAAGACAGATGCGAAGCTTGTTGCCCCAACGAAAAATGAACGTCAGCGGAGTGTGAACGATTTTCAGTCCTGCACATTCAACCATCAACGGGTTCCATTGTCACCACCTGGCAAAGTAACTGTATTGGTTGGTGTTATAGCTGATAATGCACATGACAGGCTGGTTGCCCCATCCCAAAAATGAGTATCACCAGACTGTCAAACATTGTTGTCTTTGCATCTTGCAATGCCAAAGGGCTATGTGGTGACATCAACCCATAATTGAACTATTGGCCACCTGTTATTGGAAAAATGCTTGCGATATCACCACTACTATGTACCAAATATAAGCACCAACTGAGCATCAACAATTTTTGGAGTTACATCTGGGAAAATCCAAGGGCTATACAGCGACATTAACCCATAATCAAACTATTGGCCACCTATCTGGGCAAAAATGCTTGCGACAACATCACTACTAGGTCTTAAAACTGAGAATCAACATAGTGTCAAAAATGCGTCAACAATTTTTGGTCGTGCAACTTGCATAATCCAATGGCTATGCATCCAAATAAACGAATCATCACAGTATCGGCTGCCTGTCATTGCAAAAATTGTTGTGACAACATTGCTACAATGTTCCAAAAATGAGTGTCAAAGGAGAGTTAACAATTTTTGGCCTCGCATCTTGGAAAATCCAAGGGCTATGCGCAGACATTGACCCATAATCGAACCATCAGTGGCAATTCTTCGCAAAGATGGTTGAGACAACATCGCTACTATCACCTGAAAATATGTGTCAGCAGAGTGGCAACAGATTCTGTTGCGCTTAGCAAGCCATACAGCAATGAAATACCTTGCATTGGTCCTAAATTGTGTTTTCAACGGTTAGTCTTGTCACTATGACCGTGTATATTGCTTCACAACTATGCATGCAATATCTCACAGGTCTTACTTTTGTCTTGCATGTAGCTCAAAAGTCAATATTTAAGCACCAGTGTTCTACTCAACAATAATCTAACTTTTGACAGTCTCACAACAGGAGTTAGACAGCTTCTAACTTCCTACAACCATGTCGGACTCGCAATCTTTAAACACCTCATCGATAGAGGTTATAATATCTTCCAACAATGAATGTGTCTTTATTTACCATTTAAGTGACCTTACTGTACAAATCATATTCAACGCATGGTGGGCTTCAATGAATCTGGGCTCAATATCTTCTATTGCTTGGGATGATTCTACACCAGCGCCTCCATGGTAATACGATTTGTACTGCAGATATGAGCAGAACTGCAACCCTGGCATTATATGTATTGTTTGTCATCAAGTTCTTCCGCATTCATCTGAACATTGCACCAGCTCCCTGGGGAGACCCTTGCTGGCAACAGCACACATTGCAAAGTGAAACAAATTAAAGGAGTTGGAAGTTTCTGAATTGACAAGTACAACCATTGATGAACCCACTTTGCCCATATTGGAGAGACAAGGCAGTCATGGAATTAAAATAGTAAGTTTGCAAAAGAAATTCATATCGGACAGTTAGATCTTACCTATATTACCACAATTGACAGGCTCAATGCTTTGAATTGGCAGCAAAGAACTATCTAACTGCCGAACTTCAGCAAGATACCTGGAATCACTACCTCATGTTACGATTTGTTTCAGCTCACATTCCTTGGAATGATATTTCAAACATCGAGCAACGATGGTCATTTAATGCATCACGCGGCGAGCAGGTGCTTCCATCTGACAGCACTCTGAGCACCATTTTCTGGAGAGATTACTTACTGACAGTGTCTGCAAGTACGAAGCAATTGCCCTCAGGAAATAAAATTTGCTTAGCTTTAGATTGGTGGATATCAACATAGAAAGTGACAATAACATCAGTCATAGCTTACTACATGGATCGAAATTGGGCATTGCGAGAAGTACAATGCCTATTCGACAAGATTGATAGCCTGTTTGTTTTCTACATCAAATCTTAAATAAGAATATTAGGTCAAGAATTAACATACTTTAGCAGGGCTAGCGATACATTTGATGGAAGCTCTTGATCCTTTCCCGCTTACTGACGGGCACTCACTATAAATTGTGACTGATAATGCTTCTCCAAAGTACTCGATTACTCCAGAACTACAATCAACCCTTGAGCCCTCAGGAATCGGGTTGTCAGCAATGAGAAACTACATACCATGCATGGCCCACAGCATTCAGCTTGCTCTGGGTGTATTCATAAGCAATCTGGGGGTAAAAGGTGGCACGATATCTTGGGCAGCGCATGAGTGCAATCAGCACTATGCAGAGAATAAAAGCACAGACATCGGAAGAGTCAAAGACTGCGAAAAGAGGGCAATGCGATAATCAACATGGTGTCAGCTATGGGACCAGGTTTAACAAAGATAATTGAGAAAATACGTATTTGAAAACATTTTGAAAGACCTGAAACTGACCTTCATATAGCCAAGAATGCTTGCTGTATTCATTATGCTGACAGCTGGTTGCCAAAACGAGTTGGTCAACTTTCCAAAAGCCAACCTACCAATTGCAGTACTACCTATTATGGATGTGAAAACATGGTGGATTTGACACTGGAGTTGCAAGAGTGAGCCTAACAATCACGAGAATTCACCCGTGAGTGGCTCAAGAATCTGATATACAATAATCACTGCCCACCCTTCACAACACAGGATGAATGGAGCATTGTCCAGTATGTCAAGGAAGCTTTGAGACCATTCTGATATCGGAAGCATTGGGGCGATACAATACATACCAATGTGCACGAGTTTCCTCTTCTCAGTCGGGGTTTTTTCAAGCCTATTCTTCCTTTGGCGAAGGCCAACCTCCGCGAACTCATCCAGTGCTTCCTTGAGTTTCTAACCATCGAGGTTGGTCTTGGCTGCCATGTATCGTGTCCAAAACGGCAAATTAGATTCCAGATCACCGATTTGAGTAACGCAACAATTGATTAAGAGATCCCATTGCTCAGGGCCGGCGCCTTGCCTGTTGGTGATTCTCATGGACTGCGCAATATCGCAGCCGCGCTCCCTTACTTTATTATCTATCCATTGTGTTGTCAAGGCACCCTTATCCTGCCAAATCGCCATGGTTTCTGCTGCACATTGGCTGACTCCAATACCAGTATTCTCAGCCCAGACGGGGACTTGTACAGTTGGCATCTGGATTGTATTAGCATCTGGGATGACTCATTTCGGCAACCAGAAGGCCTCACATGACATTTTAGGTTCTCAAAAGTGGTCAATAATTGAGTGGTTGGTATCGAATACTTGGTACTCTAAACAAGCATCAGGAGTGTTGAATATATCGTCAAGGGTGATGCGATGCGGTAGCAGAGGTGAGGACGGTGTGTCAAAGGTTCTGGAGATTGCAAGTCAGGTGGGCAGGTAAGGCGACTATATATACAGGCTTGAAGGGTTTTCTTGATCTGGCGACATCATCTCGGCTGCAATTCAGCTAGGAGGCAATTTGCTTAGCATCATCTAAGCACCCTGATTCGTCGACTGAATGCTTAAGTTCATCACAAATACAACTAAAAGCATGCTCGACAGTCATATCTCACTCGATTGTACTTGCTCCAGTTCTCATACCCCGCGGTGATATTGCTGGTTCGGTATCTATGGACAATGCATAGTTCATATAAGGTACAAACTTAACATAAAGTGACAACCATAAATCAGGCAATGGGAGTAGGAGGGTCTTGTGAGGGTGGAAAACAATCGCCATGACGAGCTGAATGCATATGCGGTTTGCTTTTCGATAATCAAGGGATGTTGAAATTGAGAGAGCGATTAAACACTTTGCAAATGTGAGAAGGAGGATGAGAGAAATCCTGCAAGAGTGGTAGGACCCCTGTTTGGAAAAAGTACATCGAGGTGCGGCTTTACTGCTCGAAGACTTACTCCTACATCGGCACTTATATTACTCACCTCCGTCGCAATCACAAAGAAAGGATAGTGTATGCATCAGCCAAATAACTGCCAGATGATGGTTTTACGATCGATCACAATTGTATTCTGCTTCCATTCAGTCATGAACTGCATCGCGACAATTTTCGTTACCCTTCGGACGTTGATTCCAACGATGCAGAAGCCCACAGCGAGAATGCGTGTATTGATCCAGAGCAACCTGCAGTTTGGACAGGTATTTATGGTACTGCACATTTTGACAACCGTCTAGCCGACAAGCATATTAGTAACGAGTATTTTGATACCATCAACAATGAAATTAATGTATGGTCACTGTGTTCTTGCAAGGAGGAGTATCGATTAGCACACTGGTGCGTCAAACACAACTCGAGCCAAGCTGCTATCAACGAGCTTTCCAAGAACCCTACGATGGCAAACGTCAGCAACTTCACTTCGTCCCACACTTTATTCACAAGGTTGAACAAAATGTCCTACGCAATGGGCATTGACTCTTGGAAATCTGGCAAAGTGTGTTACAATCATTGGGCAGATCCACACAACCTTCATGACGATGATTACACACATTTCTTCTACCGCTATACTGTTGAATCCGTTGAGTTCTTCATGCAACAGCCTGTGTTCACGGAACATATGTCGTATGCTCCAGCAAAGGAATTGAATGATGCTGGGGAACGTATCTACTCAATGGTAAAATCAAGCGACTTGTGGAGGAATTAACAGGTACGTTAGTTGAATTTCGTCATAGCTATGATGATTTTGACTGCTTCATTAGCTATGGCAGCCGCTTGGAGCTACGATTGTTCCTTTTTTCGGCAGTTCAGACCAGACACACCTTACAAACTATTGGTGCGACACGAAGGAATGGCCAGTATATTAGAGTCTCGGAAACATCCACTCGACGATTAAATCAAAACCTTCAAATCTTGGAGGCATCCTTGTTGCGAATCTTCCCATTCCTCCGAAATATGACTTTAAAGGACATGGAAAAACAACTGCCGTGAAGGAACAACAAATCCACAATTGAGAGGTTTTAAGGATGGTCTTTGGACTCATTTTTCGTCCTCTCGACACGCTTTTCAACACTGGAAAGCTTATGCCTTGTTTGGATGGTCGGATGCGGCAATGTTATCCTGTCATCTGTGAATGGATGGCTGACTACTTCAAAAACATTCACTTGCATTCAATCAAGCAGCCCCATTGGTAGGTGTCCAAAGCAACAAACTTGTCATTTGGAGAAGGGAATCCGTTGTCGTGGAAATTGAGAGACTATCGGCTATACTTCCAAATGATGATACTCGCAACTCAGGGAGATGACACGGAGAGACGGGAATAAGGACAATATCTGGAAGATCGAGCAGTTGGAATCTCGGAAGGCGGCTTCTGGAATATGAAATGCATTTCTCCGACGACTATTATAGTTCCCGATATTCTGCATACCGTCCATCTCGGTATGCTTAAGCATTGGATGGACTGGGTTACGTCCTTCCTTTAACAACATTTCAGTATCAACAAATTCAACCAGCTCTGGTTAATGATGGCTCCATATCCTGGCTTCACTCGATTCATCAAGCCATATAGCCAGGTCACACATTGAAGTGGTAAGAAGATGAAAGCACTCAGGCATGTGATTGTTCCAGTTTTTGCAGTGACTCTTTTAAACCCTTTGGCAAGCCAAAGGATTCCCTTTACAGAAGGCCTGCTGTGCGTCAAGAACTTAGTGTATTTTCACCTTATGGCACTGTACCAGTACCATACTGAGGCCAGGATCGAGTACATGCAGAATTATCTGAAGGAGTTCCATTGTCAGAAGGATGTTTTCAGTCGATGCCATGCTACCAAATCTACAAAGAAGGTCTCGGAAGCCTTGAAAAAGCAGGTCACTTTTGACAAACAGGAGGGACAGGACAGTGACCCTGCTTGGTACAACCTTTCTGTGGCTGCAAAGCACCGTTGCATTGATAAACATTAAACGCAGATTGAATTACAAATTGCACAACATCTTGTAGACCAATCCGATTTCAACTTTGTGAAGATGCATCTCCTGAACCATTTCTCTGACCACATCCACCAGCTTGGCAACCTCTTAAATGTAAGCTCAATATTCCCAGAAAACGCGATGATGGATATTAAACAAGCGTACTGACAATCGAATCATCCTGAGGCCGCCTTCCATATTTTCTGACCGAAAGCCCGAAAGGAGGCGTTTCAGTATTCAGAGCTGAATGCAAACGCTGCAAAACAACGTTGCGACGATGATATGCCTCTTACCAAAGCAACTATCAAGCGAATGATGAAAAACCTGTGCCCAGAAATTAAGACCCTTGATGACTTGGCTGAGTGGTGTGCAATGCCAAAAAGGGAGCTACAGAATTACATTGCTTGGTGTTTCAAGAGATTTGCCAACTTCACAGACTACGTCGATTATGATCAGTATTTCAGTCGTCTCAATGATGTAAAATACATTTGGTAAAACACAGTAGCAGTTCCCGTCATGTCTTTTCAATGCGACGAGCAAGCTGTTGATATGGTTTGTTGCACTGGGTCGACAAGGTGGACAATGCATATGCCACCAAGAAATGATACAGTGCTTCTCTGGCTGGGGATAAGTCTGGATAGCCACTTTAAGTCGACTGTGGGATGCATTCCCACATGGTTGAAGTGTCTTTTTGTTGTCGAGGATGCTGAATCGACCGTTAAAGGGCTTCTTGCCTTGGTTAAGACATTTGAAACAGGACCGATACGTCACACTGCTGGCATGGTGATTGTCAAGGAGTGGCATCAACCTCCGATGCAACCCTTGCACGATGGAAGCTACCGTCATATGCCTCTTTTCGCCATCGGAACCACTTATATTGTCCCTAAAAGCGTGATCCAAGGAGCTGTACACCTTCTCCCGCTGACGCCGCAGCCACATAGGTCCCGGTGGTACTTGAGCAACACAATTGACTTGAAAACTTTCAATTTGTTTTATATGTAGATTATTCGACTCAATGCTTGAAGTAATTGTTGTAGAAATATATAGAAATCGGATGAGTGTTTACTCAGGGTGTCTAAATTTCTGTAATGGGAGTTGTGCAAGCTTGTGTATAATCAATGTCTCAAGGGATTAAATACTTAAGAATATTCTTGAAATCAATGGAACAGTTCAAAGAACCATCGAAACGATTGAAATCTAGAGAATCAACGTGAAAGAAACAAGTGCAATATATTAGCTTAAATAACTAAACACGTTGTGAGATGTCATGACGACGCGATGACATCATTCAATCCTTCGAACCATGGTGGATGATTGGAAATAACTCACGCATATTATTTGTGGAGAATGCGGAGAAGGATTGGTGTGTGGGGTCCATTTTCGGAAACCAATTTCACTTTTCGCTGATTATGCCGAGTATATGGTCTCTGAATTCTTGAATACTCTATGCAACATTGACTATACAGTGCACAACATTAGATGTGGAGCTGATATTGATATTGCAGAAGGACGGAGAGTGTCCATGGGCGACTGAAGCTATGAAAGCTATGGCAAACTGTACAGACGATCTCTGTAATGCTTCTACATTGAAGACAGTGAATAGTAGCAATAGAACCAGGCAAATAGTCATGGGAGATGTCCCCAGCTTGGAAGGACAGAGGGCAATTGTACAGCGAGGAGATGAAAAGAGGGACTGCCAGCTGTATCGCTGTTAGAGTCAGCTTGGAAATAAAGCTGAGAAACAAAATGACACAGGGAAACATGAGTACCATGGAATAATTAAAGTACTCAAGATGTTTCACAATCATGTGGATGGGGTCCGATTCTTCATGGTGACAGATACTCACACCGTAGCACAACAACTAATCTACCCTGCAAACAATAAGCCAGGAGCATCAGTCACCTGCTGGATTGCATGGATAAGAGATTGAGATTTTGTTGTGAAATACATTCCAGGGAGAATGAATAGAGGTTATGTGAGTCTCCCATGGTGGCTGCAGGAAGAAGGGGAGCCTGAGCCAGATGAGAAGGATGATCAAGAGGAGTTCATTGAAGGAAGTGTATTGGGAATACAGGCACAAAAAGGGCCGGAAAAAATGAGGAGGTACACAGCATGCATACTATTCGTCAGATTGAGAATATTGTAGAACAATAGAAGGAGATGGACGATGATATTTAAATGTCTACAGAATGTGAAGTGGCAGCAATAATAATATTGGAAGGAAATGTGGCAAATCTTCTAGAAATCCACTATGTATAATGTTTCATATTGAGTACTCGATGGATGGCAGATTACCAATGAACTTCTTGCGAAGATGTTTCTTGACACAGAGAAGAGAAGAATTGCAATTGAAAAAGCCCACACAACCAGTGTGTACTGTGGAAGAGATGAAACATTACTCCGAGTAGATATGTAGTAGTGGTGGGAAGATATGTATGGCATTATCAAAGGCTGGGTGAAAGATTGTGAGCAGAGCAAAAACAGTGACCATCCAAGGTATAATGAACCACTGAAAAGACTGCCCGTCAGTCACCTCTGTGAGCAAGGTGGGATGAACATTATATAAATGCCCAACATGGAGAACTGGTACCAGTAACTACTGATAGCCAAGGAATAATACAACCTATGGGCCATAGCAATTCTACAATGCTAGAGCACATCGATGAAAATAGCAGCTGCCTTGGATGAAAAACCAATAAGTCGGTTTGGTGGCCCAGATAGTATGGTAGTTAATGGATGAGCAGTGGACCAGAGATAGAGTGCATTCTTCTCAGACAGTTACTATTCTTACCAATCCCCAGTTATCCGTCTCTTTCCAGTTACCATTTGGCAGCAAAGAATATAATTTAGAATTGTATTGAAAGCCCAGATAGTAAAATACCAGATGTAAAGTCTTTATAGAATCAATGTTTGATATTACTAGCATTTGGGTATAGGAGCAGCCAGTTTAATATATTCTTACTCTATTCCAATATAAGCTAATACTATTCTTAAAGTCACTAAAGCTAATACACAATACAGAGAGAAAATTAGCAGAACTAGTCATAAAACGGTATATTGGCATAAGAACATGTTTGGCCTTACATGCAGACATATCTGTAGGTACTGTTGCAGACATAGATGTCAATAATGTAGAGTGGTATAAGGATAGGATAATCGCCAGAGATCTATGGCTCATGGTGAGCAGACTGTGCAACACAGTTATTACCCAGCTTTGGACAAATTACATACAGCTATGCCATTACAATTAGCTGACCACCAATGGTGGGTACAGCTTGAATATTACTGTAATCCAGATGTGTATATTAACTACACAAATCGCTTCTGCAATGCAGAGTTCAAAGACTTGAATACTGTATATGGACACAATTAGTAATCGATTACATATGGCGTAATCAAAATGACACTGGAGCGATCATGAGATGTTCTGCATATTCCCCAACTGGGGCATCCACAAGCACATTACATTGTTATCAGAATCATCAGCAAAATCACATTTAAAGCCAGGATCAGTGGGAACCATTAGCTTGGTGCAGTATTTTTGCAGCGGTGGGGCATAGAGTCCCATATCCACAAGCCATTTGGTCTATCATATTCATCTGTGTATGACATTGGTCATTCACAATTACAAGAAGATTGGCAATAACGTGATATGGCATGTATTATCTCTCTAAGTCTGACTCTATATTTAAGTACAGTCAATCTGGCTGCAGATGGTACTTGAGCAATATCAGAAAAGCACTTGGACACACTGATTGTACAACTATAGAGATGCAGTTGGAAATGGTGCTGAAATGAATATCGAGACCATAATTGAGTAAGTTTGGAGACGCACTTGCAGGCCATCATAGTATGACAATGAAGATGCACTTAGAGCATGAAATTGAGTCAACTGGGGAATTTACTTGGAGGACATGATTATTCGAGCTTGGAGTTGTATTTGGAGGCAGTGATAGAGAATTTTTGGAAATGCACTTAGAGGCCGAGATTTAATGAGCTGAGAGCTTAACTTGGAAGCCATGTTGGAGTGAGATGTGAGATGCATTTTGAGGACATGATGCTGTGAACTTGGAGGCCAAGATGGAGCACGTAATAAGGTGCACATAGCAGCTGTCATGAAGCAAGTATGGAGATGCACTGGCAGGATGTGATAGAATCAGTTTGGGGATCAAGTTGGACACTGTCAATGAGCAAGTATGGAGATGCAGTATGGAGGCAGTAGTGGGGCAAAATTGACAGTATTATTGCAAGTAGACATTCTGGAGGCAGTAGATCGGGAGGGAGGTGTAATGTGAGGTCATATTCAATCTATTGGTTAGCTCACAATCTTGGGAATGAAAACAGTACAATACAATAAAGTGGGCCAAGAGCTGAGAGATGTGATGCTGGTTGGGAGCGAGAGATAGACAGTGTTTGATTGATGCTGTACTTGGAGTGTGCTGTACATGGTGTTAACTCTTGATCATGACATGGAGAGATAGAGAGCAATGGCTGAACTCTGAATTCTCTTGTAATGGTGGAGGTGTGGATGAGAATGAGAGTGATGAGGGGAGCATGAGAAGATCATCAGGAGGAACTGGGACTTGAGTGAACCTTGAGTGTAAGTCGATTTACCATTGCTGATAGGGCAGGCACAACACCTAATCAGTCAGGGAACAACGCAAACAAAAGTAGTGTTAGCAACAGTTGCGGACTGTTGCTTGAAGTGCGGGTCTGGGTCAGAACCAAGCTGGTCCTGAATAGGCAGTCCACATCTTCAAGACACCCAAACTGTCAATTTGGTTACGGTTTGATGGAAGTCTCCCCATCTGTCTGAATTAGGTGGGGTATCAGCAGGTTGTCAACTGGATCCGTGTGTCAATTCATACATAGTTCTTGCTTTTGCTGCTTGACAATAGTATTTAATCAAAATGGCTGCTTCAACATCCAGTAGTGACTATTTTAATGCTGTGCAGGTTGTGATATCAAGTATTTTAGAATCAATGTCTTTCCGTCTGTGATTGGGATTGTGGACAACTGAAGTGGTCGATAGTTCCGTTATGAGCTGAACTAGCTGCCTGATGCCTTGATGTTCCAACATAGAAGAACAAAATTTGTTTACGTTCCATTGACACTGATTTTGAAAATGTGTTTTCAAAGATATTGTATACTGTTTTGGTTGAAAAGGCTGCCACTACATGGTAAATGAATTATTACCACAAAGCGACATTTAGATTGCCAAAGATGCAAGACCAATAATTGTTTAGGCTCTGTTGATAATGATTTTCTGAATGGGGCGCGGAGGGTACCGCTGTTGTTTCTACTTTTAAAGGCAGTTAATATCTCATTTGTGGATGTCTGCAACCGATTGTCACTTAGACAACCCACAATGCCAAGGCAAAAATGCTGAATACGCAGTACACGTTTATTTTCAGAATGTGACAATGACCGTGTAGCTTTCTCTATTGCCTATACAGGCTGCCATTATCTTTATAATAGCTAACCATTACCAGATGACATTTAATTATCTGACATAAAAGACTTGAAACGATTGACACTTGGTTGAAGCTTATTGTCGCAATGGGGTCAAGAAGATATCACACATTGTGTTACCTGAAAAGACTGCCAATACATTGTATATGAATTATTACCACAAATCAGCACAGAGATAACCCAAGATGCAATGCCAAAAATTGTTGACACACTGTGTACCCACATTTTCAGAAGAGGGCGGTGACCATTTTGCTTGTTGTTTTGCAGATCAAGGCAGCCAATACATTGGTTATGCTTAACAGTGACCAAGTCATTTCAGACTTACCTTTCTTACAAGGCTAAAAATTGTTGACTGTCTGTTGATGCTCATTTTAATGTATTGCCCTATCAGAATCTGCCGCCATTGATCATTCTATTCATTATTATTTCAACTTATTGGTTACATTTTTGACGGATTCAGACTCGGCTCTTTATTAAAACCAAGACCAGTAATATTCCTGCACTAGTTGCTCCAAGTTGACCAAAATTGATATCTGTTACTGAATGATTCATTTTGCCTGCTCTAGTTTTGATGATGAAGAAATATTCACATGTGACTGCTCAATATTTTCACAAAATATTACTCTAAGTGACATTCTCGGTCAAGCAAGATATAGAACCTGGTGTCAACATATTGACCCATTCTAACCAAATTTCCCTTGTTTCCCTTTGTCCTCCTTGTGTTCAGCGCAGTGACCATCAACCTAAAGTCAGCCTGTCTCAGAGACCTTGGTATTGGCCAAATCGATCTGGGAACATTTGGTGCAACACTCCCATCACGGTGCTCTGGGTCGTCCGGAGGCTCAAAGGGATTGCGTAGCTGTATATCAGATTCATCATCTGTCTCTTAGTTATCTTCACTCGCCTTTGGATTATTCAACTCACCATTCCAGTCAAGCCAATTGTCGGGGTCAGAACTGCTTTCAGGTGCACTGTTTTAATTGCTTTCGGATGAGTAACAGCTGATTCTTTTGATTTGGCAGAAAATTTCATCTTCAGTTTATCATCGAGGGAGGTCCTTTGCAGGCAAATCTGGTCGCTGAGGTGATGATTCTGGTTGTTTAAATGCAGCCATACCATCAAGTTGAAAGTTTGTCCAGGATGCTTTGATGATCTCCTCAGTATCTGGAATGTATCCTACAGCTGTCCTTTGCTTGTTTTGGGCACAAGCTTTCTTCTGTATAGCACTTAGGTTTTGGCTGCCCTGCCACATCTCCACCATGTTGTGGACCTTAGCCACTCTGTGCAATATTCTTTCCTCTGCCTCATTCATCAATTCCAAGTCATTTTCAGTATTGGTGGTATCCAATACTATGTAATTGCTTGCAAATATTCCATTGTTGACTGCAGCAAACTGCAATATAACGATTTTGTCCTGAACGCTTTTGCCAGTGGTTTTGGACTCTATCGTTCTGATGAAGTCTCGTCCAGGGGAAAAACTGGCCTCCACTCCACCACCTGGTGCAATGAGAGAAAATATGCTGTGTGCCACGCTGGAGAAATCGGCATACTTTGAGCACATTTGCCCTTGATGAAGCCACCAGTCAATGATATCTGGAAACCATATCAAACTGCTAATCTCCATGGGATCGGAGTGGCACTCCTTAAGTTTTGGGTTAACTTGCCCCCTGTTCTTTAGAGCTTCAGAAGGTGAGTTCGAATAGAGCCATGCAGCAGTGAATAAGTGTGCTGCGTGATTGCTTTGTCTGGTTGTCATTTCCGGCACACTTTTAGATATCAGGTATTCTTCATCATCACTGGATAAATGATATAGATCAAAAGAAGATGGAACAAATCCGCAAGCCATTGCAGAGTGGAATAGATTCCTGCACAGAACATGTTTGGGTTAAATGATATACATTTATCGATGTTTGGCACAGTATTTGTTCTTCATATACTTTAGAAATGCCTCTTTGTAATGGGTTGTATAAGAAGTCTGGTTCTCAGGATTGATATCCAGTCCATTGTTGCACTTTGTATATGATCACAACTTCCGGAAAGGATCAAGAATATGTGGTGTAATGATAAGCATTCCAGTCATTGCAGTTACCTCAGCATGACATTTCGACAGCTTCTGTTGCACAAACTTCATGCCGAATTATGAGTTGTCCTTCCATTGAGTCTTCTTCTTAGCTAAAGCTTGTATAATGTCATCTATGTGATTGAACATGTCATTGTAGATAGTGGTAATGTGATGCGCAGTAACTATCTGCCTTTCCAATGTTCACAGGGTGCAGTATTGGAATCGTGTTGAATCTGGCATGACGTACTTGCCGATGGTCCATTCATTCTGTGTTGTGAACAGTGGCAGGTAATTATTATGTTTTGGATTGTTAAGCCACTCTCTGGTGATTTCTCATAATGGGTAGTCGTGCTCAAGCAACTCCAGTGTCAATTTCCATTGTGTTTTCACATCCATAATACATGCTACTGCAATTTACTCGTTGGCCTTTAGAGAGTGAATAAACTTGATTCGATGACCAGGTGTCCGCATCATTAATCCAGCAAGCATTCTCGGTTATATAAAGGTCAGTTTCAGGTCTTTCACAATGTCTTGCAATACGTGCTAGTTCAATTATCTTTGCAAAACCTGATTTCATGGCTGACACCTTGTTGATTCTAGCAGTGACCTCTTTTGGCAGTCATTGACTCTTCATAATGTGAGTACTTTCATTCTCTCTCAATTGCTGGTCTTGCTCAAGAGCTTCATAACTTTTGGTGCGGCCTTTCACAGCAACATTGCTCATGAATGCACCCAAAGTAAGCTGAATGATGTGCGCAATTTGTGGTATATAGTTTCCCATTTCAGGCGACTCGATTCCGGGTGCCTCAAGTATTGATCCTACTTCCCATGCCATCGAGTACTTTGAGCAAGCATTATCGGTTGTTATTCCAAGTAAATGGCCATGGGTACGTTCAAAATGATTAAAGCTTCCTTTAAATTTATGGGTAGTCTTGTTCCAGCATGTTGACCCTTCACCTATTATCTTTAAGTAGCCGTCAAAATAGGAAATGACCTTGGTATTAAACTCATCGAATGCATGTTGTATTTCTCGCAACCGTCAAATTTGATTCAACTAGTCAGCTAGGGTTAATGTGTTGCCCATTTTGTTTGTTGATATACATCGGTTCAACACTAAGTTAGCTGTATTTCTTCATGTCAATGGCTTCTTAATTGCATCCATTGTTAGGAAGCATTCCCTTTAGCAATTATTTCTAAGGGTGGTGGCAGACAGAACCTCCATCTCACTGCATGATGCATTTTCTGCCCGTCGTTCGTTGGCGTTTAATACAGCATTCCAAGGAATATATGCGGAAACATATTCTAACAGGAGATAGTGAATCCAGCTGTCTTGGTGAAATCCGGTAGTTAGGAAGTCCTTTGCAGCCAGTTTGGAGTGTTTTATATGTCAATTGAATAATTATAGATATGATCTAACTGTCGAATATGAATTTCCTTTGGGAAATGCCGGTTGTAATTCCGAGACTGCCTTGTCTCATTAGTATGGCCAAAGCTGTTTCATCAATAGTTTTACTTGTCTATTCGGAAACTTCTGATTCCGTTAATTTGTTTTACTTTGCAATATGCGCTATTTCCAGGAAGTGTTTCCCCTTTGAGCTGGTCCCATTTTCAGATGGATGGCAAAGAAGTTGATGAGAAATGATTCATATGATGCCACGGCTGCCGGGAACCTCAATTCTGCAGTTCAAGTAAAATTGCCAGAAAGGTGCATGTCTAGAATTATTCCAAGCGATTGGACGCTTTGAGCACACATTCATAGAAGTCCACCATGTATGAAATAGGATTTGTAAAGTAAGATCGCTCAAATCAGGAATAGAGACATCTTCATTATTAGTAGGTAACTTACACTCCAGGAACCAGGTATTCAAAGTGTGCTAATCCAACATGGTTGTAGCAATTTGAAAGCTGCATAATTAGAGTTTAAAGAATGTCAAAAGTTACTTTATTAATAAGCAGAACGCTTGTTCTGAAATATTGAGTCTAGAGCTAAACGAAAGACAAGAGGAAGACATGTAAGACATCGCACGTATAGTTGGGCAGTTGTATACAGGAATATATTGAAAAGACTGACTGCAACAAATTCGATTTAGGAATGACACATTGCAGTACATTGCTGAGAAACTTACTGCTTTCCACTGAAACTGTTCCCACTCCTCTGACACTAAGGATTGGAGGTGGTAGTTGTTTTGTTACTAACATTGTTGCCCATAAATGCGGCCAATTCTTTCATTATGGGTTAATATCAATGCACAGCCCTAGGATTATGCAAGTTGCAAGTCAAAAAATTGTTAATGCTCTGTTGACCCACTATTGACACTTATACCTAGGACATGCTCGCAATGTTGTGGCAAGCATTTTGGCTTGGAACTGTGGCCGATAGTTTAATTATTGGTTAATGTTGTTACACAGTCCTTGGATTATCCATGATGCAAAACCAAAAATTGTTGACACTCCATTGAGATGGATTTTTAGGATGAGGCAACGCGTGTGTTGCTTGCCATTTCAGTTATAAAGCCGATCAATACATTTAGTTTTGATGGATATGAAAATGCAGCCTTATTATTGCCCAACATGCAAGACTAAGAATTGCTGAACCTCTGTTGACCGTCACATCAGATACATTCAAACAGTCATCGTTCTCTCAATCACTGTATGGGATGAATTATATAGTCATGACTGACGACCAATATACTTTTTGTCTGTATTATTATCTGCATCCTGAAGATTTTTAGCATTTCAATTTCTGATAAACCACTATACATGTTATCTCGGTGATGGATGATACTGCCCAATCAAATTCATGCTCTTTTGGCTGGCAACTTATGGCATGTAGATCTTGGAACCAGTTTTTGATTAATATAGCCAGACTCTCTCACCATTCTTCATCTAGCTTCTTTTCTGAGATTTCCGTGACCTATCGTATGTAATTTAACAAATCTCAACTGTGTGTACCAGGTCTGTGTGGAGAGCTATGTTGTTGGACGCAAGGATGAATGGTGCATGACAGTCGTCATTCTGACGGATTTGTACTTAGCACTGACTACTTCTGTCATGAATGGTATCATATCACTCACTTAAATTTTGTTAGTCAGTTTGTCACTAATTTAGTTTTTGGTTTCTCACTTCACAGTAAAAGCCATGACAAGATTGACTTTATTGGTCTGCTTACAGCCTGATTTGAATTGAAGACCTTTCCCATGGTGCATATGGCTCTTGCACATGCACAGAAGAATTATTTTGTTCTACAAGTTGGTCAATGATATCAAGACAATGCTGCCAGTTAGCAACATCGGCAAATGAATTGCGTTTCAGTGCGATATGACGTCAAAAATATCAATTTGGCTATCTATTGCTCAGATGACGCTGTAGCCATTACCATGTCTTCGCCCAACTGAGATATCTCTATAGTGATTAGCTGGGCAGGAAATATTCAGGGGTAGAAGCTTACAGGTTCAACAGGCTTCGTGTTCTGCGTAGGTGATGAATTGGTCTCCATGTCAGGCGGAAGACATGCTATGCAATGTTTTCACTGTGGTTTCCTGGAACCTAGCCTCCTACAACTGCTTCCTGGTTGTGAAGTCTCTTGCGGCATTTGCAATATTCCAGGGATAATGTCAATACACTCCATATGCTCTCCAACTGTTGTGGGTGCTGGTGCCGCTGCAACATCATCCATTTGGAGATTAACTACTTCCAGAAACCTCGAATCAGTTGTGCTGTGCAACTGATCTCTTTCATGGAAGTGGTAGAAAGCATCTCCCCATTGCTGTTGTGTCAATTCGGCAAGGGTCATCTGCTTCTGCCGAAACCACTCCATGCACCGCTGTACTGTTTGGGCGACGGTGCCCATCACCCAGCCTTGTTCATCATCTTTGCGGTGCTTGTTGAGCTCTGAATTTTGATAATCCTCATCTTTCCCATCGTCCTCATCGTCGGAACATGCAAGATCGCTCAGACTGTCACCGATAGCAAGCATCATCTCCTGACAGGTGTTGTCATACTCACTGGTTGTCAATAACGCATTTTCAGCATTCTGCGTATCTTCCTACTCCAGTTCAATCCCTGTCTCTGCATCTTCAACTAGCTTTCATGCCACAACCGTTTCTCTCTCAACATAATCCATGATTGATTTTGCGTTCTTTTGCTTATTTAACAAGTGTGTTTCTTGTCGTGTCTCCACTGCATGCTTCTTTGTGCATCGCAAGTTGTACAGTGCCCCAAGTGTTCGGACTCATTCAGTCTCAAAGTAAGTATTAACTTAATTTAGATGCTGATGTCATCGTGTGAAACACTTTGTTGATTCATCGTATTTGGCAGCTAGAAGTGGCAAAATGTTCTTTTTTGAAGCATTCATCATTGTAGTTAGTATTGACTTTGTCTCTGGGTGAGATGTTGGATGTTGCAAGATATGGACTGCATGGAGGCAAGCTGCATCTTGTATGCATCAGCAAAAGTGAAATTGGTTTCTGAAAATGGACCCCACATACTGATCCTTCTCCACATTCTTCACATATCATCTGCGCAACATAGTTGCAATCTTCCACCATGCTTCGAAGTATACAATGATGTGATCGCATCTTCACAACATCTCCAAAATGTGTTTAGTCAGTTGAGTGAATTTATTGCTTTTGTTTCTTTCATGTTGGTTCTCTGGATTTTAATTGTTTCGATGGTTTTTTGAACTGTTCTATTGATTCCAACAATATTCTAAACCATTTAATCCCTTGAGAAATCGATTATACACAAGCTTGCACAACTCCCATTACCAAAATTAAGAAACCCAGAGTAAACTTTTATCAGATTTCTAGATAGCGCTGGAACGATTACTTCAAGCATGAAGTAGAATATTCTTCATCAAAAACACATTGAAAGCATTGAAGTCAATCGTATTGGTCAAGTACCACTGCGAGCCATCCGGCTGCAGCATCAGCCCGAAAAGGGGCATAGCTGCTTGTATTGCGGGGATATGGATGATATGTGTGGTTCCGACGACGAAAAGAGATTTACGACTGTAGCCTTCAATGTGCAAGGGTTGCATTGGATGTTGACACCTCTCCTGGACAATCACCATACCAGCAGTCTGACGTATTGGCCCTGTTGCAAATGTCTGAACCAAGGCAACAAGCCCTTCAACACTTGATTCAGCATCCTTGACAACAAAAAGACACTTCAACCTTGCGGGATTGCCTCCAGCAGTTGACTTGTAGTGGCTATGCGAACTCGTCCCCATCCGGAGAAGCACTGTATCACATCTTGGTGGCTTATGATATCTCCACCTTGTGGACCCAGTGCAAGGAACGATATGAACTGCTTGCTGATTGCATTGAAAAGACATAACCAGAAATTTTCACAGTGCTGTACCGAATAAATTTTGCATCAATGAGACGACCGAATCACTGGTCATGATCGACGTAGTCTGTGAAGTCTGCAAATCTCTTGCAACACCGAGCCATGTGACTCTGTATCTCACCTTTTGACGTAGTACACCACTTGGCCAAATCATCAAGGGTGTCGATTAATGGTTGCAGGTTATTCATCATTCGTTTGAGAGGCATGGTGGTTAGAGGTATATCGTCATCATGACGTTGTTTTGTAGGGTTTGCATTCAGCACTCGATACTGAAACACCTCCGTTCAGACGTTCGTTTGCAGTATCTGGCAGGTGTCCTAATGACGATTCAATTGTGGGTACGCTTGTTTAAGATCTATCATCGCTTTTTCTGAAACTTTATAGCATATATTTAATAGGCCGCCAAGCTGGTGAATATGGTCAGAGAGGTGGTTCAGGTGATGCATCTTCAGAAAGATGAAATCAGATTTGTCGACAAGATGATGAGCAATATTTGACTCTCTGTACACTTCGTCTTCATCAACGCGACAATGCTTTGCAGCCACAGAATGATTGTTCCATGTGGGGTCACTTGCCCATTCCTCCAGTTGGTCCAATGTAGGCTGCTTTTGAAGACTTCTGGGACCTTCGTTGTTAATTAACTGAAGCGGAATTGACTGAAAGCATCCTTCTGACGATGACACTGCTCCACATAATTCTTCATGTACTTTATTGTGGCGTTGGTATGGTACTTGTACTGTGCCATAAGGTGAAAATACACACAGTTCTTGATGCAGAACAGGGGTTCTGTCAAGGGAATCCTTTGGATGGCTGAAGGGTTGAAATGAGTGGCCGCAAAAACCGGAACAATTACACGCCCAAGTGCGTTCATCTGCTTACCACCCCATCACGTCACCTGGCTATAGAGCGTGTTGAATCGAGTGAAGCCAGAATATGGAGGCCATGTCACCCAGAGTTGGTTAAATTTGGCGATCCTGGAATGTTGTTTGAGGAAGAATGTTATCCAGTCCAGCAAATGCTTTAGCATACCAAGATAGAGGTATGAAGAATATTGGGTACAATAAAAGTCGTTGGAGAGATGCATTTCGTATTCCAGAAGATGCCTTCTGAGATTCCAACGACTTGATATTGCAGGTGTTGTCTTGCTTGCCGTGAGTTTCTCTGATCCCCCTGAGTCGCGAGTATCATGTTTTCGAACTATAGCCAATAGTCTCTCCATTGCGATGACTATGAATTCCCTTTTTCAAACTTCCATTTCTGTGCTTCGCACACAGGGCAATGGGGCTGCTTGATTGAGTGCAAGTGAATGTTTTTGAACTAGTCAGCCATTCATGCACAGATTACAGAATAACATTGCCGCATCCAACTATCCACACAAAGCATAAGCTTTCCAGTGTTGAAATGTGTGTTGACAGGACAAAAAATGTTCTCTAAGACCTTCCGTACAACCTCTTGATTGTGGATTTGTAGTTTTATCACAGGAGTTGTGAAGCCATGTCCTTCAACGTGATATTTGCGAGGAACAGGAAGATGTGCAAGAAGGATTCTTGCAAGATTCGAATGCTTTCATCTAATTGTGAGGTCAATCTTTCCGAGACTAAAATATACTGGCCATTCAATCTTGTTGCCCGAATAGTGTGTAAGATGTGTCTTGTCAGAACTGCCAAATACAGGAAACATCGTAGCTCCAATCAGCCACCATAGTGATCGAAGTGGTCAAAATCATCGTAGCTTTGACGTAATTCAACTAATGTACCTGTTCATTCCAGCACCAGTTGCTTGATTTCACTTCTGAGTAGTTATGTTCCTGATCATCATTGAATTCCTTTGCTGGAGCATACAACATATGTTTTCTGAACGCAGGCTGTTGCATGAGGAACTCAACGGATTCAACAGGATTGTGGGAAATGAAATGAGTCTATTCATCGTTGCGAAGGTTGTTTGGATCGGTAAATGATTATAACACACATTGCCAGCATTCTAAGAGTCGATTCCCATCGTGTGGAACATTTCCTTTAACCTTTTGAATCCCGTGTAGGACGAATTGATGTTGCTGATGGTGGCCATGTTAGGGTTCCTGAAATGCTCATTAATAGCAGCACTGCTCAAGTTGTGCTTGACGCACCGCTGCACTAGTCGATACTTCTCATCGCAAAAAATATCGTGACCATACATCAATTTCATCGTCGAAGATGTGGAAATACTTGTTACTCTTAGGCTTGCCAGCTAGACGATTGTCCAAGTGTGGACTGCCATGGTTACGTGTCCAAAGTGGAAGTTACTCTGGATCGATACAAGCATTCTTGCCATCGGCTTCTTTCTTACTGGAATCATAGTCAGAAGGGTGAAGAAATCAGTTGTGATTCAGATCCTGAATGAATCCAAGTAGAATTCTATCGTGCTTGATTGCAACACCGTCCTGTCGCAGTTGTTTGGATAATACATATACTATCCTGACTTTGTGGTCGCAATGGAGGTGAGTGATGTAAGCGCCGGTGTAGGAGTATGTCTTGCAGCAGAAAGACACTGTTGACGAAAAACGATGTTTCATTAACAAAATGAAATGTTGCAACAACATTAAGAAGGGTCTCGAAGATCTTTCAGCTACTCACACCATTAAAAGCTCGTTGGTCCCCGGAAACAGCCGCACCTCGATTGACATTTTCCCAACTGTGGTCCTACCACTCTCATAGGATTTCCCTCATCTTTCTTCACACATCTGCAAAGTATTTAATCACTCCCGAAATTTCAACATATCTTGCATCTCGAAAAGCATACGTCATCTGGATTCAGTTTGTCACGACGATTGTTTTGCACCCTCACAAAACCCTCCTACACCCATTGTGTGATTTCTAGTTGTTACTTTTTGTTATATTCATACGTTACATGTACTGTGCATTCTGATCAGATACCGACCCAGTGACGTCATTGCGGCGCAAACAAATCAGAGTAAGGACAAACGAGTGAGATATTTCTCCAGAGGCTGTGTTTAGTTGTCTTTGTGATGAAATGAAGCATTCAGCCAACCAATCAGGGCACTTAGATGATGGTCAGTAAAAATTTTCCTAGCTGAATTGCAGTGAAGATGATGTCGCCGGATCAAGAAAACCTTCCAAGCCCATAATATGTTCACCTTAAGTGCCCACCTTACTTACAATCTCCAGTACCTTCGACACACCCTCCTCAACTCTGCTACCACATTGCATCACCCTTGATGATATATTCACCACTCCCAATGTTTGTTTAGAGTGACAAGCAGTCAATATCCAACACTCAATCATTGACCACTGTGCAGTCCCAAAAATGAAATGTGATGCGTTCTGGTTGCCGAAATCAGTTGTCGCAGATGCTAATACAATCCGGATGTTGACTCTACAAGTCGGCATCTGGGCCGATAACGCTGGCATTGGTGTCAGCCAATGGGCAGCAGAATCCATCGGGATTTGGCAGGATAAGGGTGGCTTGACAACACAAAGGACAGATGATAAAGTGAGGGTGCGCGTCTGGGAGATTTCCCAGTCCAGGAGCATTATCATCGAACAAGGTGCCGGCCGCGAGTAATTGGATCTCCTAATGAATTATTGCTTTTCCCGAAGCAGTGATCGGGCTTCTAAAAGGTCGATTGTGAAATGGTTCATGCCAGGCAAGACTAACCTCGATGGTCAGAAACTCAAGGCAGCACTGGATGACTTCACGGAGGTTGGCCTTCGCGGAACAAAGAACAGGATCAAATAAACTGTCACTAAGCAGAGCAATCTCGTACAAGTCGGTATGTATTTCATCGCCCCAATGCTCCATTTGATCTTCCTGATTAGGTGTAGATACAGAAGATGTAGAGGAAGAAACATTGGGTCACAGAACTTCGCCCATAATGGAGCGTTGTGGTGCTTCGACTGATCTCCTTGTTGAGCCATCTAGCTTTGACATCACCTATGTTGATCCAGACATTGCCGGGATGAGGGTGGGTGAAAGCAATACTCAGGTATTCTCATGGCACTGGCCTGGGGATGATGAATCGATACTTCCAATAGTTACATCAATAGTTGATATGACGATTTAATCAATCCTGAATGCTTCTATCGCCGGTCTGCCAGACCCCAGCTTGAAATCTGAGAGCATTAGGGCTGCTGGGAGGAGCCTAATGGAGATGGTGGTCTGTACGCCCGTAATGTTACCCCAATCTTCAATAACTATACTGCTGCCGGATGGGTAAAGGAAGTGATGGAATCAAGCAACCCAACACTTTTCTGCGTGATTCATGGTGCCCAACAAGCTGATGGCACAGCTGGTGCCCAGACGCCTATGTGTGGCAGCCGCACCAACCTTCCTCCGGATGACATCCGCCTACCTCCAGCCAAGGATATGATGAACGATCTCAGGGAGGAATCAGATGAAGATGGTAAGATGCAGCGTCCAAATCCAAAGGCTTCCCGATGATGGAAACAGGCTTCCAAAAGTTTAAACGGAATCATCAACAGTGGATTATCAAACACCCGCAATAGCGTGAAGTGATCCGAAGGCGTGCTTTTGGTCTCCTTGCCGATTACAACGAAAGCCTGGTCGCTGATGAGGATTTAGCTTGGCTATGCGAGCATGATTCCAATGTGAATCCTTCTGCTGCAAGCCTGTAGGCCAATAGCAAGCATACAAGCAGCCCCCTAGCTGCAAATTAGGCATTGTGGGGATGGAATGCACTGACTGGACGGTTGTTCGAGGATTTGTGTTGTGGGTGAGTATTTTCCTGGAACTTTGGAGGGTGGACGGATGGGTGATAATTTGGAGTTTTTTGGTGAGATTTTGGGTCTGTTTTTGGTGTATTGTTTATTTTGTAATTACATCATTCATATTCATGCAGGAAGGGCTGAGTTGAGAGTTCACGATATTGGGATTGAATGTGGAGACGTGTGTTTTTGGGAAAGGCATAATGGCTGCAATAGGACTCTGTGTATGGCTAGTATGTAATTAATAGTTAGGTATACCTACTCACCAGGAGTTAGCCCGAATGATTAGTGAAATGTGAATGCTTTTCAGCTAGTTGCGAGAACGATTTCCGTCAAAGGAAGCCAATCGACAACCCAGTGGCATGCTTGTTACATGCCATTCTTAGTTCCGAGTTCCCATCCCTCCAAGGAGGTGAAAGTGTGGTTGGTTGGACAAGGAAAGATCCTTGAATCGTCGACAGCAATAAAGATGCATTACAATGATGCATTTGATCATATCGACACTTTCGTTCCTTCACACAACACTTTAATTGATTTACTTTACATTCATTCACACTTCCTTTGGTCTCTCATTCAATTTTTTCGTACTTATCACTCACCGCCTTTTTACAACATGAGAAGAAGACGCCACACTTCTCTTCCTCTTCCTGTTCCTTCCAGCACCAGGAGAGGCCGATAATATATCCAGGATGAGGATCTCAATGTCAATCTCAGCACGATACCCAACCATTTCATTGTCTGTCGATATGACAATTCTGAATCCGATGACCTGCCTCTTCAGCGACCATCCAGGAAAGCAATGCGCAAGCCGTTATCAAATGATTTCTTCACATGAACAGTTGGAAAACAAGCCGCGGTACCTGAATTTACTCGTTCATCGGCATAATCCCTATTTCCTGAGCATTACGAGATCTGTATTGTCTCTGACAAGGAGGATGAAAACGAGCCTGCGCCGCTTGCATCCGATCACGTTTCCGATTAAGCATTTGAAGAATTGAATCCACCCGCTAATGTATATATTTAGCAGAGAAAGCATTCATACAAAGCCGGTGAGCAATTGGTTGCATGGAAAGGTGGAAATCTGTGCTGATATGAGCACTATGTTGAGAACATAACAGGCATCATCATCTGTGCAGAATACAAAGCCCGGACAACACTTTCAGGCAGTCCTGTGATGGTCATGGCACTTGTGAGGCCTATACGTATCAATTAGGCCATGTTGGTGAATCCCTTTGCCACGAATGCGGTTAAGACCACGCAAAGTCATAGTTGGTGGTATGAGGATATTGCGAGGATTGATCCAGCCCAGAGAAACTCAAACCCTCCACGTGCCTATATTGCTGTGGTAACAGAACCATCTCAACGATCGTTTTCATTGCCAACATTGTGCATCAGGCTCTCGCAACGATGACTTGCTCCCCGGGAGCAATGGTATACCGCTGCAAGACCACAATGGGCACTATTAATGGATTTCGAACTCTATCGCATACCAGGATCGGGAAAATGGTAGCCTGGCTATAGGCCACGGACAGGTTTACATGGCCCACACACGTTCATGAGGTAACTTCAATGTTCCCTTCCTGTTCACTCGTTGTCCTGACAATTAATTTAGGAATGGATGTTTAGATTTGCAGCGACTACAATTGTGGTTCTTATTCACTGGACATACTTCTATGGCATATGACAAGTGGGAATGAAGGATAGATCATTGATTGATAAAATCAATCTGACATTCATTGCCCTCACCGCAACGGCAATAGATCATTGTCTGTCGGCCTGGAAAACATGCAACTTTAGGGGGCCGCCAGCGTTTGGTCGAGGAGGTGGAGCAGGACATAAGTGGCATACATGATACATCAATCACTCGGTTAATAATGCATGCCCAGATGTATTTCGTTGGCTAGACGCGGACTTTCTTTCTTCCTCGCCAGAGGTTCAAGCCAAAAAGATAGACGATATCCACACCATAATTCGTTGAATGATTCACCCAACCGGTACGGACCCCGTGATGGCACATCCTGAGAACGATCAAGACAGCATTGATGAGGACTTCCTTGATTATGTCCTGGAGGAGCTGATAGAGCAGCCCGACAAATCCTCCAATCGTCTCAGCAGCTTTGTTGCTGCAACTGAAGCTAGCATGCGATCCTCAGCTGATCTGGTTATGGGTGGGTCTGCCACTGCCAGGAGCAGCCAGCCCGTCTCCTGCAGCGACAGCAACTACAACGGCAACGATATCAGGAGCATCCCCAACATGACCAGCATTGAGAATACGCGATTAGTCAAGGGAAGTATGATTGTATAGGGTGCAATGTCACTTGGAGGTTAGAATTGATGTTAGTGATTGGATTAACGATTTCCTTTGAATGCTATTTTATTCTATGTTTCGTTGATGTATCATAATAGTAGTAAATGAACAGAATCCTATGGTTTACCGAAGTCTGATTTCAAATGCATGGGATCATAATCGCGAAAATGCATAACCCTCCTGTGACTGTTGAACTGAACGGTGCTGACGATCTTGTATCAACAAATTAAATTTTGTAATCTACTTCTGCATGGTAACTATCATTGGTCAAATTTAGCCAGGAGGGTCCTTAAAAACAAGAACTACATGATTCATTAAATGAATGCAGCGAGTACTGTTATCATCGCGCGGACAAATCCTATGGGCCGACGTCTGAGTATGCCAAGAGATGATGTATAATATTGCGAAAGGCAGTGTGAACTGTTCATCATGTACTTGTTGTCACATTCCCAAAAGTGGATTCACTGGTCATGACGCTTGAAGACTGCATCGTGATGACTCAAAGAACACTCTGGAAAAGTAATGCAAGGGCATATTGTAGGGAAACTTCAATTTCATGTTTTTGAGTTTGTGGGTACAATAAACTAAATATATTTAATGAAGGAAATTTAGTTTTTGCTACTGTGTCAAGGTTGGTACATTTAACCAACTTCCACTAAGCAAAATCTATGTGTTGACTGTCACTAAATTTGGAACAGTGATGCTCACCGTCAAACAGGTCATGATTTTTAATGTAGATTTCATGTAACATTCCGGCGATTTGATGAGACGAACATCTCCAGATGTTCTTTGTTTCGAAGAATGGTCAGTTGATATCTGACAATCTTGATATTTCGGCAGCCATACACATCCAGTTGTCCCTGTGAACATGCAAACAACATCAGACCTACTACTCTGCATATTGAAGGATTGTGGAAAACACCTGTAAGTTGCAGCATTATGCTGCAGGATTCATGTTAAGTAGAATGTGCAAGTTGGGTGTTACTTACTCCATTCTGGCATAATGCTAACAATGTATTCCTCAAGGCTTCCCACTTCTTTTCATTATCATCTTATTCTACTATTCCACACCTCCATATCATCCAACACACATACCCCAGCCAGGTGAGGGCAGCTCCGAATCATGCCGATTGACAGACGCTTCATCCAATGCATCATTTGCTGGCACATAGCAATTATCTAGACACCTGTTAGTCCACCCCGATGCTGCCAATGGAGCGACAAAAATATCACCCTGAATGTTCAATTCAATTGTGTCCGTGAGACCAGAAGTAGCAAGAATCAGAGGCAGCAAGAATCAGAAGCAGCACGAATCAGAAGCAGCAAGAATCACAAGCAGCAAGAGTCTGACGCAGCATGCAATTGGACGTCAGAATATCCCGAACACGGTAAATCCGCTATCAACTAAGTGTGTAATGTATAGCATCGATACGTAGATAGCTCTGTGACCAACTCATTGTTGCCTGTAATGGGTGTCTGGTATGGTCGACAAAGGCTGTTGTCCCCACACACTGGGAATCCGAATGTCATGATGTTGTAAGCTCATGTATTTTTGCGGACGGATCTCATCACCAGGATTTCCAATAGTTGATGAAGCAGACTTAAATTACCTCAGAACAGGCAATGGCTGTATATATGGTTGTGGTAGTTGCCAAATCTCATTGTTAGAATCAGCAACTCATTTCTTGTAGGGTTTCAACATGTCTGTTACTATGGTATGGCAAGGAGATCAGGTACAGCTAGAACAGTCCAACATGCGCAAGGCTTTGAATATAGCCAAAATGGCCAAATGTGGGTTTTTGCGCACCACTATAGAGGAAATGCAATACATGATTAGGAAATGTCACTACAATGTCCGAGCAGAGGGGAAGCGGGGAGTTGAGTTTCCTTGGCATAGAATAGTGAAGGCTATGATAGAAACACACCCAGCTATGCATCATCCAAACCATACAGACAGAAGCCTTCCTTGTCACAATGGCACGGCAATGAATCTGTAGACACACTGAAGACGCAACGAACCAGGTGCACCCCCACCCGACCGAGACAGCCACCCAACACCATTACTGACGTCACATCAGCAAGAAGCACCGCCTGCACCACCTGGTGAGAATGAGGGAGCTCAAATGTCCAAATTGACAATTTGCCACCCGGATAAAGATATTGACATGCTTCTCTTCTGCATGCTTAACTCTTCAATCTTAATGCCTATGCTTAGGATAGCCAGCACAATCAACATTAAAATCCAGATATGGTGACTGCTGATGGAACATCCACTGGTTTGTACACTATCTGCTGTGTGATAATGCAGCTTACATTCAGTTTGCAGATATGAGAAGCCTAATGAGGAAACCTGCAAGTGATGACAATCATTGATTGTGTAGAACAGGATTATTAAGTATATTATTATCAACGATTAGTGGATACTGTAATGTATATTTTATACAATATATTGATATGTATTATTAAGGAGCAATGTAGTGATCAAGGAAAAAGTTAATGAGAACAATAGAAATGCTGTCAAAATATTGTTAATGATATACCATGCAAAATAAAATAATTGAATATTGCGGATATGCAAATTGCAAAATGAGCTTCAATGGAGCATCAACATTTTTCTATCTCATAAGTCAGGTAATTGAATATTGATTTTGTTGTCGTCATGTATGATTGAAGTATTTGCCACCATTATAGGCTCAATTTATAGCGACATGCTCCCTACCCCATCACACAACTGAGTATCAATAGAGCATTAATGATGGTTGGTCTTGCATCCTGGGAAATCCAAGGGGCAATAGATTGCAGACAGTTATAAAGGAATTAGGCACTGCTTTTATAGAAACAAGTGATACCAATACCCTCCTTACACCACAATGAATGTGAGCGTCAATGGAGCGTCAACAATGTTCGGTCTTGCACCTTTGGTAATATTAGTGGCGCTTGAACACAGAGATCCATAAACAAGGAGTTGGGAGCCTATCCAGGCAGATATGAAAGTGATATTCCCGCGACAGCCATCTCAACTGCAACAACTCATTTCATTCACAAAGCAACCACTGACTGTTCATGAGCCTTTCAGTATACAAAACCAGTCAAAACCATGTATATCAATAACATCAGCCACATCATGCAGTGATCAACCATGATGCAAGGCCAACAACCATTCAGGCTCCCTTGACGCTCATTTTTAAGATGGGGCAGGGGGCATTTTGTATTCTCATTGTCTAATTAAGGCGGCCTATACTTCGTTTATGACTGTCTACAACCTATCTCCCTTCACCTTACCCAAGATACATGACCAATCGTCATTGATGCTCCATTGACTGTTATTTTCAGGATGGGGTAGGGAGCATGTCTCTGTTTGTTTTGATGATTATGGTGGCCAATATATCAAAAATAGGCAGCGATGTACCAATAGCAATAACTTGTGATTGAAAGAAGCATATCTGAATGTGACGATAAAGAGTGGCACCCAAAACTCAGAACCAGAGATTGGAATAGATGGGTCTAGCCAAAACTCACATATCCGACGGTTTGTCTGGTATGGGTCATCGTTTGGCCCACTAAAAAGCAGCAGGATGGGTTTTTGCATGGGTCTGGAACCGAACCAACCCATTTTTGCAGTCCACCCCCTCACCGCTCGCAAGTTACCTGGGCCCGTTGCTATCATTAAACAGAAGGTATCAAAAACTCATTCAGATTGGTTGTACCCAACATTTCCCAGATCCTCCCAAATCGTCCCAGATCATGGATATCATCATTGTCATCTCTCTTTTTGTTGTGCACAATACCATTATTTCAATGGTATGTAATGGTAAGTTATAAATCTGTATTTCGCCCTGCTATTGATATGAGTTAACACTGTTTGTAGTATACAAAGAGTACAGCATACACCGAGCGCAGCATCAACCCACAATGGAATGTTTTTCGCTTGCAGTGAGTCATGCTTAATTCTCACCTTGACAGAGTTAACTCCTGAGTCGAGCCTCTCCTCACAGTGTGCGTCTCTATAGATCGACCGCCACCTACTATTTTTCCCTCAGCCCAGTGGCAAGTCCACTGTCATCACAGCGCCACAATTGTGAGTTAACTAATAGATAAAGTTATATCTCCAGTAGTGTCTCACTCCGGACCTCGCAGCATTAGTTTGGCCAGCTCATAAGTCACGTAATCACTTCCTTCGACTCTATCTGCAACATCATTGGATCAACGCCTCGAAGCGTGTTTCCGAACACTGTCAAATACTGCCCCTACATGGATCTCCACACTTGTTCGATTACACCCTCTAAGTGCGTCACCACTCTCACACTATCATAGCCTCCAAATGCATCTCCAAATTCGCTCATTGATGTTCTCCAGTACCATCTCGTACCTTGCTTCATCATGGCCTCTCAGTGCATCTCCAAACTGATTTGATCATGGTCCCCAGTGTATCTACGAACTCGCCCAATTACGGCCTCACAGTCTATTGCTCTACTCACTTGACTATGCCCGCTAAGTGCATCTCCAAACTCGCTCGATCACCTGCTCAAAGTGTATTTCCACATTCTTCTCGATTACCACCTCGAAGAGCATCAATATGTTCACTCAATTGCCATTTTCAGGATTCGCTCCAGTCACTCTTAAGTACTGTTTGTAACCAGTGCTGATGAACCATGTTTTGAGGGATAGCTATATAGATACATAGATGCATAGATGAGAATACAAATTGAATATATGAGTTTTAAAAATGGTTTAACAATAAGTAGTAACTATGATTTCCAGGCACACCAGCAGCATGTCCAGAGAAGTTGATGTGTTTGCCAGACTGCTCTACCAGGATTCAAAATACATGCGGCCTTGCCAGCCGCAATCCGTGGTGCTACCTGGTTTGTTGCCTGTGTAACCAGGCTACTTAGTCGCTCACCCAGGTGGTCCCCTGATTGTTACCATACATCCAATATCCTTGAACAGTGTGTCACCAGTGCTCCCAGATACTACCCGAAGCCCAATGCATCAGTTCAGTCAACTCTGGGATTTTGCCCCTGTGAAATTCTTGTCTGACAACTCCCAAATACACTCAGGGGCTCCCAGTAATACAATACATTTTGCTGATGACCAGGGGGTAGCTTATGGGTTTTTGATAGATATTCTATTGCATATTACGAATTGTGAGATGCAGTGGTCAGATATGCTATTTGCCCAAAGTAACTCTTATCAAATAAACAAATACTTTGCACAGTTATCCCTGTTGCTATAATATGATTCTACATATGCCACCAGCTGTCACCAGTGTGAATATTTCTGTTCATATTATTATCAATAGTATTAGCAAGACATGTCATATAAAAATGAACATGTGCCTGAAATTGTAGATAATGTACAAAGTACTGGATAGATTTGAAATTATCTATGTGGTATAGTATCCTGAAGATATATCAATCATACTCAATCTAGCTATCATTGATGAACCCACTATTCCCTTTAGAGATGATATAACTTTGGACATATGCAGATTGGAATAATTTGATTTTGAAGTTTTCCTGTCTACATATCAGATGATGTTGTGTGTATATCTGTATTGCTTGGGTAAATAATTGAGTTATTTCATAGTTGAGAGCAGACCAAATTATATGCAATGGATATTATCGTTCTGTATTCTTCCAATGCTTATTGCATAATTGAGTTGCTTTGCTCTACACTGTCCCACTCACAATTTGAATCTGAGCAACCTCTCTATTATCATTTCTTAAGGTTCGATTCAGAGTCTATTTCTTATCAGGTTCCTGGAGATCAATTGATTCATCATAATCTGAATATTCAGCAACCAGTGTTGTGAATTCGGGATAAATGAGAAGAGTACTTATGGTAAAGCTCATCGATAGGAATTCTGGCATACCAATCAAAGTCTAAACTTTTTTGTTCAGGGCCTTTGTAGCCAGTAGAAGGTGAAATCCAGTCAGGTAGTAGCTTTTTGTTCATTTGCATGGAGTGATATTGTTGATCTTGAGCCTGTTGTCAGTTCTTCCCAACTAATGTTCTGTTGTAGAATGATTTTTACATAATACCCATGAGTGTTCTCAAAAATAGGCAATACCATCAGTGTACAGCTTGGTACTAATCGCGATGATGCTTCAGCTGGTAAGAGTTTGTAACTGAGTTAGAATCTTGAAGTTTTTGTTTTCAACGTATGCTAAATCAGATTTGTATATCAGTTTTACAGCGACATTGCACTATATCAAATGCGAGTGGTGTGGCCAAACAATGTTAGTTTACATTCAGGTTATTTTTCATAAACTTGGTTGTACATATCATATTGGTTATACCAATACTCCAGATCTTCTGCCAAAAACTGGTAGCACACAAAAAAATGTTTCTTTTGTTTCACTACAATCTACTGTCTATACTGGTCATCAGGTGCTGCTGCAATTCCCATTATATGTCATGTTATTCGCAAAATCTTTCGGGAAATATTAATCTAAACTTTCTCTCATGTCTCTGACAGCTGATAACAAAGATTGATTGTTCTAGTATGCTGAACAGGTATGTCTCCTAACTCTATATGGACCACCTCAATCATAATTGTAAATAGAGTAGCTTGTATTATATTTGATTTGGTAATGATAGTTAACTGCATTGGAAATTCTGTGCTGACAACAAAGTTTACCAATGGAGTCCAATAGGAATCAACAACTGTTCATGATCTGCTTACAGGCCTCATATCAAATCAAGTTGCTCGTTTCAACATCACATCATATTCCTAATGTCCATTGTAACACCTACTTCAATTCTTGACATTGTTTGGCCAGTTTCTGGGAGATATAATTCAAGGTGTCTGTAATTACCTAAACCGGCATGCATCAGATACACATAAGCTACAATCCAATATCCTAGATTTCTAGTTTGCATATAAATACAAGAAAGGTCTGGGTTGCTAATGGTTCTTTTTCTTAGCCAGTTACCATGGTTCAAAGTTGTAGGAATACACCACAGTTTATCACAATATACAGGAGAGTACCTATCTTTCATTGTGTTAAATCTGATAGATGTCACTGCTGTATTTCATATACTCAACCATACTCCAGATTACTGTTAATCACATATAACTACTGTTTGTATTATGCACCATTCAGTTCAACTATGATATTAATGAACAGAACACTGCTGAAGCAAGCCATTATGGCTCCAACATGTGGCTTATTTAGCTGTCAACAATTGCCACATGATAATTTGAGTTTATGGTATAATATTATGGAAATTTCATCTTATGACACCAGTCCATATAGGCGACCCACAATTCAGTTTCTTCTACCCCCTGCATATCAGTACCCTTCTTCCCAGCAATAATTTCCAGATACTACTTAGGTTTACTACTATGTCTAACACAATAAAACACCAAGTGTCCTATCCAGCACCAGAGTAGGCCAAGGAGGGAGATGTTATATTGTACAATACCAATGATATGAAATCTCCCAATGGAGTTACTGTGGACCTTAAATCCTACCCTCTCAACCGTTTCCACAACATCACATTTCAACACCCTGTGCACCTTGAGTCCCTATCTTGATGGTAGGAGCAAATCCTGTTATATTCTGAACATCTTTCTATACTATTCAACCAAGCGCGATATACAGTATAGTAGTAAGACCTTATCTGGACCTCCTGAGACACAATTTCAATCTTTAGTAGAACTATGGAATACTAATGCTACTGGTTTCACATACTTGCCCCTATTACTGCAATGTTCATGTGATTAATACAATGCAGATGAAGAATATAATGATTTCCCAGCCTTGGGCAGTACGAAAGCCAATGTTTCAAACAGACTGAAGGAAGAACAATGTGGTTTGAATTGATTTGGAAACAAGATGTAGCATTTCTACTGCAGTGCACACAACAAGTGCACAAACATATAGATGGCTAGAATTCCGGAGCAATACACTCAGAATAGTATTAGAGAATGCAACACTCTGAGATACACATGAGATGGACCTGTGCACTGGGAGATGGCAGTGGTAGATAGTATAACAACTATTGACAATGAGCAAATATGGGCAAATATTAATCTTGTAGAATGCATTCAGCAACTGTGGTGGGAATGTTATATAAGGATAAATAACACAAGATTTGGTAACTGAGGAGAAATGCGACAAACAGTAGCCTGTACCTAGTTACAGATATAGGAGAGTATGATGGATATTATTGTGAATAGTAACCTTGCAGAGTTGCCAAACACAACATTCATAGTTGTAATCCACTATGTGTGGGATGACAACAATGACATTATAAACAGCAATCAACTCCAAGGCATGTACACAGAATTGAGGCTCTTGAAGAACTTTATAGACTTCATCAAAATACAAACAGTTTCAAAATTCCAGTGCTGTCTGACTGTCATTTGGATGTCTCTCAAGGAGTGAGAAAGGTTGGACAGATAGTATATGCGAGTATACACACCCTGGCAAATAATCAATCTTCTTAACTATAACCAGGTTATATTTGTCAACTGCCTGTCAAATTCATTCATAGTGAAATAGTCCCATAATTTGGTGCTCAAGATGTTAGAAATACAGCTAGTTGCAGAAACGGAGAGTGCAAATCATATATGTAAACAGACCAAGTTAATCAATACAAGTAGTTTGATGGTTTGATATGCCCCATAGTGAAGTATGCTACCTAGATAACTGTGGATTCTGCAGAAATCAACAGAGCAGTGGATGAGGTCGACAGTGGGCATCGACATCATAGTATAGTTAGTTTAAGTTCCAATTTAAAGCATGGGAATTATTTATATTCCACATGTGTCTATGTCTGTGAATGATTGTTGGTTGAATACTTAACATTATAATAAATTTTGAGAAAACCAAACAATTGGCCAATCTGTCCATGTGACCTCAGAACAATTGAACGGGATTTTTCCGAATATCAAGTACCACGGCTAGGGTCTAATGGAGGTTTGAAAGCAACTCAATGGCCACAAGACTCCCAATATAGGCAATAGCATCTCAGCCTAAACCATAGTATTCACTCCAATCAACAAGTACTTTCAATGTGAATTGTTACAAGAGGAAGTAAATGTGTTAGACGCACGTCTAGTTTGCTATTCAAAACATAACGAGTACCTGGCCAGTTGTATTTGATTGGAGGCCAGCCTAGAACTAGAATTGGCATTTACCTTGTATGAGCAATATGATTAACTATCAGGAGATGGGCTTTGGAATTGGATATGCCAGAAGGTCTTGGGGCGAGGAAATTGCTTTGTACAGGATGTTTACATCACTGGCAGTAGCTATGATATGGAAATAAAATACAAATAATGTGGTGGTAGAGTTACCACTTTCAACGATATAAGGGAATACCCTTGAAAACTGGGTGAATGAAGTGCAGTATGACAATCTGGACCGTATCAGTACAGGATACAATTGGTATCTGTGGCAGAGAATGGATTCAGTATTCCAATGCCAGGGTGAGATCCAGTCCACTCTCCCTCTGGGGCATCCAGTGGATACTTAGTCATTGAACCGATGTTGGTGTTCACACTATCTGGAGTGACAGAGATACAACAGAGTACCATCAACAAGATGCTGTACATAGCTGATTGCAGCCAGATCAATGTATTGGACTCCGAAAATGTAAATGTCACCCTGAGGGAACTGAATATTGGTATTGGGAAGCTGCAAAGCTGGGAGTATGTCAACATTATTTCACTTGATAGCTTGACATGCAGAGTGAAAACATCAGATGATGGCCAAATGTTATACTTTGAGTGGAGATTTGGGATTGTTGATATTTTATTGGAATTAGATAAAAAAACTTAATCAGCTGGCACAATGGAATGAATACCAATATTGGATATAATCTTCGGGTCACAGATAAACTGGAATTCCATTTACTTTTTGATTGGTGATACTCGATAACTTGGCTGTATTCAGGTACTTCTGGTAATCCCAAGAATAATGCTGGGACAGTAGAGCATGATGCAGAGGCACTCTGTTCCACAGTGACATGTTGAATACATACCCTCCAGAGTGAGGACTGGAAGCGTGGGTGGATGTGTGACACTGGATGAAATGTATTGAGAAGTGATAGATAATTAACAGGTGGATGGAATAAAATCTCATATATAGAAAGCCTCTACTTGATGTGACCAGGAGGCATACATGCCTTGCCAATTGCGAATGAACTGAGGAAGTGTCAGAATAACCCCAGATCTTTGGCAAAAATACATTATTCACAGTGCTTAATAAGCTAGAAACTGATAAAGATTGCAGCTGGGATAATAGAACTCATTTTGGACAATAATAAAAACTGTAATCACTTTTCAGGATACAGGTGAAATGTGTGACCTAGGAATACATGAGTGGATGCTTCAATCATCTAATTGCTGAGAGGCATTTGTGACAATTCTTGTCAATAAACACCAGAGTATTGTAAATCTAACCAGAACTAAGCATCCAGTGAAACACTTCTTTACACCCCAGAACAGATAGACAATATATCCACCATTGCACTATGTCCACACATGGTAGTGCTTTTTTAACCACCACATGGCAAGGGAAACCATTTGAAGTGATGGCTAATAATATTTTTAGCAGATAATGTAGATATTTTCTAATATATAAGCAATAGGCAATAAGGATCGCACAGCTATCCAGTTCAGATCAAAGGATTCACCCATATGCTCTGGCTTTATAACGACACCCAAAATAAGAGCAATAGCTTTCAGTCTAATAGTGGCAAATAATTTGCCAATGATAAAGATATTCTGGGTAGTGAATGAGCAGTATAAGGTATTTTCCTATATTGTCCAGCTGGACCAAAACAGAGTCCAATAAAAATTGCTACTGAATATGTATCCAAGAAGCTATAGTAGCAAAGCCAGTGATTCTGAATAATACTGTGAGGTCAGCCAAATATCAGTTCTACACAGCGTTATCAACTATGTAAATGTCATAATCTCAATAATGTAGCAGATTCCAGTATCACATGTTAACAATACAATGTTACTTGCCGAGAATGGACACATATTTCCATCAGTTCAAAATTTTGAACATTTAGAATAGGTTATCTGGGGAGCAAAAAGCAGATATACATGGGTCATTATTCGACCAGTATAATATCAACTACCATTCCACAATTCCGAAATAGTGTTATTTGTGTCGTACTCTATTGTATCACCTAGTCATTATTGTCTGTGAGAGTGAAGTTGATCAACTATTGGTGATTGAGGTTATGCTTCAGTTAGAATGGGTTGGAGTTGAATTCTGTAAGGTATCAAATGATTATGATTAATGTATATAAGACAATATGAAATATAAAGAATTCTATTATAGTCTGAAATGAATTTGTATCTGTATAATCAGATTGCTGATAAAGTAGATCGCCCAGTTGGATGGTGTAATGTAGATTCCAAATATAATCGCACCGAATCATTCACTGATTCATTGTCCCCTACACTATATCTTGGTAATTGTTTGGATTGTCAAAATATGTCAGTGTGCTGGTTTCAATTGTCAGTTTCAGGCTCTTCTCATGAGCAGATTGTTGGTCAGTGTGGAATTATGACATATACTTCAATTGAAATAAGTTGAACAATTATTTAACAGCAACTTTGATCTCTACTGGCAACTTGAGGTCTGGTAACAATTTGCATCAATGAATCAAATGGATTGAATTCAATTCAATTGTAGTGTACAAAAGAATCCCACTCATAACTTCAGTCCCACTATGCCAGATCAAGAAGAGTAAAATCCAAACTCCATGGGAAATACAAACAGTCAGAATACTTTCATGCCCTTCAATTGAATTATGAGATACTGCTCTTGTATTGACATCTGAGCTAATCATTGTATTGGCTAGGATATTGTAGCTTATGATTAAAGTTTAGGAACAGCCATAATCCTCAAACCAGTCTAGTTTGATGGTCTCAGAATTGACACCAGCTATATATTGAATTAAACAAGCCAAATTTGACAAGTCACAATTTATTATTGATGAATTAGTTCGGTTCATGTATACCTCTAACATACAAATCGATCGCAGAATCATACATATTCAATCTGCACTGTATATGAATGATGCATTATGCTTCATTCTCTGCATGTTTTATTGAACCATATATGCCTTTGTATTAGTAGCAGCATCACATATATACTGTAATCTATTAGATATAATATCATTTAGTTCAGAGGGCATATCCAGCGTGGAATCTGGCAATAGCTGAATCAGTACTGGATCCATAGATGATGATTTCTAGAAAGGTGGCTGTCAGTCACAACTGTTCATCAGAGAATGATTGCCACCATATACCAAACTGTAATGGCTCAGCCCGGGCTGACTAGAAACATCTCTTAACTGACTAACGACTGCATAGTATATTTGAACCTACCTTTTAATAATTCTCATATGGTTTTATTGGTTAAAGCCCTCTCAATGGAGCTTTAGCTGGGGAAAGAGATATTAAATAACATATTCAGCTCAGAAAGTCTTCAAATGTTACACAAATCCCATTGATCACATTGTGTGTGGTTCTCCAATGACAATTATGTTTACACCACAGGTAATGTACCATGAAATGGCATTACACTTTATTGCCAGTTTGGACTTGCAACTACCAGATTCTACAACCAATAATGTATTTTGATGTCCACCAAGTCATGTTGTATTGAGAGAACCTTAAATGGCAGTCTCCACTTAGTGACTCAGAATGTAATCTATTGCTACTACCCAGTCTCTATCCTATGTAGACTTTGTTCTTAACAAATCTCAAACAGATTATTTGGATTGCAATAAACTGTAATATTCCCAGATTACATGATAATCATATAGTACTGACAGTTCAAGTCCAGAACAGACAGCTGTTCAGAGTACAAGTAATGATGAAAGTAAGGTAATCCTGCACATGCTGCAATTTCATTGAATTCTACATCCCTATTCAAGACTTGTTGCACCTTAATGTCTTAGTACTGAAAGCAATTATTCCTCTGGCCACTGTAAAATGAAACTATAACATCCTTCAGTATTCTCACATATACAGCTTCCATTTCGAAACATTGTATTAAATTGACTTTGTAGAAATAAGACAGATGATGAATTTCATATTCAAAGATATAAGGTTCAGTTGATATTATACCAAACATCTGAATGTTAGTGAGTATTCATTATCCATTTACTAACAACCAAGAAATTTATGAGAACTGCTATGAATCGGATGACTACTGGATGATTATGATACCTTGCTTTGTGTTTACTATCATAAATCTGTCTTATGGGCAGCCAAATTCAATCACACTCTGCTGAGTTCAATACTATTGTCATGTAATTCTGCAGTGACAGCCAAGAATACTAATTCATAGTAAAGTTATGCTGATAATATTGCCTCACTGTGCACTAAATGAGCAGCAGACTCTGAAAGCAGCAGAATATCATGAACATGTCATGTTCTTACAATTGAGATTGCATATACAACTATTCTTATTTATCCCCTATTAACAGTAGACTCAATTTGAATCATTGTAACTCCACTATTATCACTCAGCATGATTCCAACTCCTTGCTCATTGTGCAAATTCTCAACAAAGCAACAATTCTATTCTGGTTAGCTACCTCACATGTTTCAACTATTGCCATGATTATTACCTGTGTCAAAGTCAAATGTAGAAGCCATTATGGTCAATTGCTTTCTAAGTACTTCTTCCTGCCATCTTTATTAGTTAGCTTATTTTCTACCAATAATCATATCTGGAGTGTTTCATGTGTATCTGATTTAGTCTTTGGTGAGTTACCTTAAATTGCCCATCATTTCTTCCATTAATAATATACTCAATATCAAAGCTAAGAATCAACATTGGACATTAACAATCAATCCATTTTAGGGCACCTAATATATCTCAGTTCAGACGAAAATACTGACCTCAAGGGCATCCTTACAATCTTACGAAAATAACTCTCTGTGTCTTTTTCCAGACTTTTCTCACATTGCTCTCTTCTTTACTAAGTGCTATTTTGTATACCATTGTCCTCTTATTCTATTACACTTGATACTATATTTATTATTACTTACTTGTTTATCTACATTCCACAACTGTATCTTCACTTTATCAAAATGGAATCTACTAGCAACCATGCAGGTAATGACCATTCACAGAGTAATAAAAGTGTATACCTGGAAAGAGCGCTCACAATTATGAAGACAGCTAATATTCATTAAGCATCAAATCAGTAGATTTCAACTCTGCAATTAACTGTTATGTTGGGAATAACTAGTGTGGGTGGCTGTATAGTAATGAAGCTAGATCAGCAACAACTCTAGTTTCTTTGAGAAACATGCAGCATTTCCAGACCCCTCTGATGGCTCTGACAGAACCTCATAACCTGTGACAGAGGATTACACAATTCTTGTCACCCAGGCGACAGGTTGTGTTGCGTACTAAACTTGTATGCTTTGCACCCGGAGTGTGGTAACATATATCCTACATCAGAACAACACATGTGTTACACTCTTTGCAGTGGCTGCAGTTATGCTGTAGCTGTTTACACGATGCTGCGCTATTTTTATGCCTTTCTCCAGCCAAGTCACACATTTTTCCTCTCCCCAGTTGCTATATATTGCATGCCGCACTCTCCCCATATATGTTTAGCTTTCAAAAGCTGTGACTGATTAAAATACAGTGTTTGCTTTGAATGCATCACTTGCCATTGCATTCGCTTCGCCATTAGTGTATTGTACAGGTCTGAAATATACTGTCCATTCATCACACTCTCTAGTACTATGCTCTCAGGCCTCCAATTTCTGCATTGATCCATCCTCGTCTTGCGATGCTGCTTCCTCCTCATCCGCATCTGCATGGTCGCCATCCTTGCCCTCATACACTTGACATCACTGGTTCCCAGGTCAAAAGTCCCAAGTACATGCGCAGCCCATCGTCACCGGCTGGCGGTGGAGATCGCATTGTGCTCATCACTATCATCACCTTCATTTTTTTAATCGCAGCTGCCCCCTCTCATCCCGAAGTGTAGTTCATCATCCATGCAATATTTCTGTATCGGGATGTTTGGGTCAGTGCTTCTAATCTGAGGCTCTTCAAGCACCACCTTTGATGTCATATAGTCCAGATGAATTGCACTGTCAACATGTGCTGCTTCCACGCTGATGGCCATGGTACGAATTGTGTTCTCCACCTGTTGAATCTGGGGCTGGACTACAGCAATGGTGTATTCATACAGTCTCTGTTGGTAGCTCTCCGGGAGGGAGTTCGATGCATTTATCAAGATTGTATATGTGTCTGCAACACCAGGCTAGGTTAATAACTTGCGACTCCTTGCACCGCAGCAGGATTGGTGCTTACCACCATCATTCTTGCAGATGACGTAGTTTGAGCGATGAGGTCTCTCTGCTTTCAGCTTTGACTTGGAAGCTTTCGGATGAACACCTTTGCACTTTTGCCACTCCAGGTGGGCATTGCGCAATGCAGTACAGATAACCATGATCAGTGGCAAGGGTATATGACCGTCCTTGTCATCAATGATGGAATTATAAAATCCATCAGCATACTTGGCACTGTTATTCACCTGATGATGAAATTTGATAAAGATAAACCCCCGGATTGCTTCCATCAAAAAGTAAAGTGGACTTTGGGTATTCCTTAGCAGCATTGGACTCTCACTGTGTTGGATTTGGACCGCATGCACTACCTTCCACACACTCTGCTACATGAAAATGATACTTATTGTCTGACAGAAGAGAATTAATGAATTCGAAATGCTCTGCGTCAGATTCAAAGCAGTGCAGATGAAAAAGCTCTGCTTTCTTGTCCCTTGCTGATTGAATAGAATGGGATTTAACCTCACCCACTTGTGCTCCAACCTGGTACTGGTTGTAGCACTTAATATCGAACGTGGGCCATTGCTTCAAGATACATTATTGAATGTCTCCTCTGTGCATGCATCAAATGCGATGGACCAAATCTTATATTGCTGCATAGCGGTGTTCCAGAATGTCTCTATCATCTGCCAGTGAGGGGCTTTAGCGCATGCTTTGCAACACATTGCGTTGTGTAACTTACCATCTCTAGGTCGCTTGCACTCATAAACAGCTGTCTGTTCAACATGTAGAGCTCCAGGAGCTTGCCCATTGGAAATTCAAGATGCGTCGTGTCTGAGTAACCAAATCAATTGATGCTGCGACAGCCAGAGACCACTGATCGAGGTGTAGACATTGCCTGCAGTTGCAATTACCCCACCCTCATTCCCTGATTTTTGTCTGTAGCTCGTGTTCCCGATGGATTTTTAATGATACTGTGGGCTTCTGGATGAGGCATGAGGGTAGGGAGGATTTCAAGACTACAGAGAAGAGTGAGAGTACTACCAATGCCGTATGCAGGGCTGGATACAAAGTAACATATTCAGTCTGTCTGTGAGGTCTCTGGTGGTGCTGGTGTGCTGTGACGGCATGTACTGTGCATGGCGGTTGGAGTATTTATTGACCGTTGCAGTGCAGTCAACAGAGTGGAAGTCGCGCTGTGAGTTATATCTGCACGACACAAATATTCTCGCAAGATGACGGCTTCGAGTGCCAACCTTGGATTGTTGGGGGAACAGAACTCCCTCCTTGAGATCAATCCCTCTCGCCGGCTGGTACGGAAACGTTTCTCCTAGCAGGGGGAAGTAGAATATTCCGCTAAGGCCCACACTGTTGTTGATTCTGATGATTGGCAAGACTTGAAACAGTTTGTACGACCGGAGTCATGATAGCTTGACAGCTTCGGGAAGGCATAGTCCGATATCGATGATCGATGTTACGAATGTAGGAATAACTTCCTCTGCATGCTTGTGCAACACCAGGTGAGGTAGATTGCTCTTTGAGTGACAAAGGAGGTATTCGAGAAATCAGGGAGGTGAAGTGTAGTCCGTACTAGACTCCTCACTCTGACAATACTTGGGGACTTGATCCCTTGAAAAGAATTCAATTATTGGGTTAACTGCCATCAGATTTAAGTCAGATTAAACTCAGCATTGATATTTGCTGTTACAGCAACCTCTGATGGTCTATTTGCACCGCTTGAGGAGTGTTTAGGCCTTCGTGGCACAGTTATGTTAGTATTATACACGTTCTTGGCACAATACTTCGAACCATCAATTGTGTATATCATCAGATTCCTGGTGGAAATCCCCCTGTGGCAGAGCTAAAAGCATTGGAAAGCGAACAATGACGTATTCTCTATCCTAAGATATCAGTTGTGTGTGCTTTAACCACGGCTAGGCATGTTGGTAACCGTGTTGGATGGTTGCACAGTTGGGACAATCTGAGAAAAACTCAGGATGCTCCGAGATGCACAAGATCTAAGCAGTAACAGTCGTTTGCAATGCAAAAGAAATGTCCTGTGTCGTAGAATTTCCGCAGTGTGATTACTAAATCTCATCTCGAGGCTACTTATTCATGACGTGCCTAGTGGTTGCGCAAGATGAAGGCTGGGCCGTGTTGTGTTCTTTAACCAACAAAACAAGTTGAATCAAGAAATTGCAGGAACTTGAGTATATATATCTCTTCTTTCCACCTATACCTCCAGTCTCTTTTCCTCCCAGATTAAAGACACTGCCAGCATTATGAACTATCTCGACACCACGTGGCTTCCACAATTCAAAACCTTTCGTGTCAATATACACCAGACAACTTACACTACTTCATACTTTTTCTCTGGGGTTCCTTCCACTACTTGCAATTGTATCATAATGATAATAATGGAGATGTAGATTTAATTTCAACTCACCGCAATTTTACCAAGTAGGCAGCCGCAAAGGAAAGAGCAGGGCAACTGCTTGGGCAAAGATGGCGAGATCAGTTATAAATCAACGCCTGTTATTCGATTGGAACTTTATAAAGGTATTCATCTCAGATCACTTCTACAGACTCATGCGGATATACAATGTTCGTGGCATCAAGGATGAGAGGGCATGGGTTATTTTTTATAATATAATTTTTCTTGATCCAGTCAGGACTTGCCACTTTTCACAATTCCAGCTGATGTGGCTGCACTGTAGGAGCAGGTGTTCGCCATTTTGGAAGTGCTGGGCAGCCCTCCACTCATATCTTGGGCAAATATTTGACAAAAGCCACAACCAAATGAACAATTGAAGGTGGGATAACCCTCATGCCTTCAGGGATCAGGTATATCACTCCAATCCACAGAGAACCTGCTAATGGAACGTTAAACACATCACCGAGTGATTCTCTTGGTGTGGTACTTATGATCTCAGGGCAAAGATTAAGTTGGCAAGCAGGCGGCAGTACAAGCCAGGTGACATTGTCGCTGTTAGATCACTGAATTGGGATGAGATAATTGACAACCATGAAGATGACAAGAACTGGGCGGATCCCGGAGCACCGAGCGCTGGAAACAGTGGTACTGGCAATGTTAATGACAATGACGACGGTGTGGGTGGGGAGGACATGTAGGGCAGTGAGAAAGGGTCTGGAAAAGAGAACAGAACAAAGGATGGGACGGGAAAAGGGAAAGGGAAAGGAAAAGAGAAGGGGTAGGCAATGCAGGAAGGGAAAGTGAAGGGGAAGGGACACAGTGAAGGGAATGGTATTGTTAAACAAACCCAAGGGGGAGATGATATCTCATGTGCCGTTGCATAGCAGTCGGAGAAGGAACTGTAGAAGGCAGACTCGGACATGGAAGGCTAACCTTCCCGAATATATATAGAGTCGGAAGCAAGGCCTGTTGTGTCGATTTCTTCAAATGATGTCACTGACTCTACCGAGGAGTTGGATGGTGAATATGACCCAGAACATATTCTGATGTGGATATGCGGATGGAGGATGATGTGGATGCACTATACAGTGTTGATTTATACAGTGATGTGGATATGGCAAGGCACGGTGATAATGAAAAGGAGGAAGAAAAATATGAGGATGATGTAGGGGAAAAAGATGAGGATGAGGAAGATGAGGATAAGGAGGAGGATGAGGATGAAGATGATGGTAAAGAACCTCAGACGATTGACCTGGGAGATATGGTGAATACATCTGCTTACGATGTAGATACCATGTCAGACAATCAGCCAATCATGCTACCTGAGCAAGGCCAGGAGCGGTGCAAGAGTACCCCACAGCCACAACCTCCAGTGACTACCCCACAGACACAAACCCTGGATCCTCACCGATGACCACGATACCCAGAGACTCATCTACTCAGTGGGCTGCTGTCTGTGGGGCCTGTGATGCGGCAAGATCCACGCCCGCAGGTGCCACCACTGCGAGATGCAGATGCAGCCGGAAACAGCTCGGATGTTGATGTGGCTCAGCACGGCTTAGCATCTCGGCCGGTGGCAACAGTCTACCCAATGTCCCTCTCCCGGAAATCCCACTCCCAGAAGCGCATCTAGATTGATTTGTACACGAGATGTGAAGCATACCTTACATTGCAGAGAAGCGATAGTAGTTGTGTTTGGGACAGAGTTGGGTTCTAGTCTTGTTGGCTTTCTTTGTTCTAATTTATTTATCTCAGGTATTGATTATTACATACCTCCCAAGGTTTTTGGATCGCGCAGGGTCTATTTTATTTATGGGTTTTGTGTTAGTATTATTATATTTATAGTATTATGAAACATTGCACATGCAGCAGTTTTGCAATGCCTGGTGTATATGGAACATCCTTGTGATGTAGTTGAGGCTCAATGAATCTCTTAAGTTAGCTGAAAGTATCGTAAGCTTACACCCACACCAGGCTGCTCTGGCCCTGCACCCAGTGTTATGCCTTTCTACGGTGAATACTCCACTCCTCGTGGGCCGTGGACATTGCCTGACAACACCCCTTTCTGTTGCCCTGAATTTTCAGGTTGAAAGAAGTTCACCTTACACAGCTGGCCACTAAATCATATCAAATAACACCATGCTGAACACCTTCAAGTGGCAGGCCAGAAGAATCTGACCATTCACAGCGCGCCACCAATGGGTTGAACCAGCTCAGCGTCGTGAATTCAATGCTAACAAAGATTTTGTCGATGGCTTGGGCACGTATCCTTAACTTGAACACCCTGAATAAATCGCAAACTCAGAGTTTCAGCCATCGCCACCTTCTCTGCCCCAGACAGACACATACCCTGGTGTCATCGTACCGCTCAACGATCACATCGCTGAGCCATCAGAACATAACATTCAGAGTTGCATTGAGACGTATCTACAAATAATCCCTCCAACCCGTTTGCAATGCGTGATGAGTACAAATATATCGTGTGTGGGATCAGGAAGAAGGGCATGAAGATGTACAATCACACTGTGCTGAAGGACGAAAGCACCACGCTGGGATTCCGAAGCTTCAAAAATGCGGATGGAATCCAGAAGCTCATGGCTAGTATGCCAAAAGATCTGTCTCTTGGAGAGTGAAAACTACACACTCTTGAGGATATGAGATGCAATGACAATCTACAACACCCAATCATATAGTTGAGTCAAGGCATCATCAAATGCATGAGATGGTTGATGCGGCCGCCAGCCTATGGCAAGCATCACATTTATGCCCCCCAGCATTGCATTGAAAACAAGATACCACCGGAATGCCTCAATACCCAAATGCGCACTATGAACTGGGAGTCGGAGAGACGGGTATGGGGAGATACTGGAGGATAATAGCATGCTAATTGACGTTCAGTTGACGCTCAGATTGGGGGATACACTGGGTCCGTTGATATTCATCTTCAACGGAACACATCTCCCAAATTTTGCTCGCGACATGCAAGAGAGGCCTGTATATAAGACAATTGTCAATCTATCTTCGAAGATCCACCAGATGCCCTCAATGCACAGCATTCTAATGGTCGCTCTCCTGCCGATTCTAATCAAGCACCACAAGATTCCTCAGTGGAAACTGGATGAGCAGCGGGAAACGAACTGAGAGGTGCTAAACCAAGTACTCCTGCAGGTACTCCAGCCTCTCACCTTTAAACAAAATCCCAGCGCCCAGAGCGGGTATTACAATGTTCTCAGTGCAGATGGCAACTCCAGGCATTGCAAACGTGTTTTAGCAGCATGGCTTGCAGATTGCGCAGAGTATAGCTACCTACATCATCTCGAGCAGCATGTCTCATTATGGTGCAAGTGCCCAAATAACAAACCTGGAGGTAATGTCACTCCTGACAATGAACAAACCCAACATACTCAGAACCTACATAGAACGCTAAGCGATGAGAACACCAAGTCTGCCGATACTGAACACTGGTTCCGCCATGTTCGTTGAGGATTCAACATGTTATGACATATTCTTTGTATTGTGAGCGACCTCCTGAAGCTTGACCTCCTCCTTTCATTGCAGATCAGCATGCTTGACAACCTCCAGATATGAATATTGCACTTCTTGAACATGTACAAATGGCTATACATGTTCAATGCAATCTTGTTGTCCTTGCCTGCTTACCACGACCTCACACCAGAATATATATCATATGAGGATATTGTTCAATGGACTGGGAAAGCGATAAACGAAATGAACCAGTACCTGCTTGGAGTTCTAACCCAGTCCCAAGGAGGCAGTAGCCCCGCTCAGCATCCCATATTCAATTGCGCAATCGAATGCACACGAGCATTGTTGGAATTTAACATCAGTGCCTAATATGAATCTCACAATGATGCAACATTGAGCTACAGGCAGGACACCTTGCGTCATTTTCACAGCTTCAAAGATGCTTCAATACTCTGGCAAGCCGGCAAAAATGCGAAGGCCAAAGCCTATGCCCTGGGAATAGAAGTCTTGATGAAGCGAATGGTAACTGAGGAAACAAATGCTGACACTTGGACATGGTCCAGGAAGCACTGCGAAGTGAAATCCTGGCGGGATAATATCTGCCACGAGATAAACGATTCCAAGGGGTTAGCTGCTGACTTCAACTTTCCGAAGATCCATTTGAAGTCGCATTGAGTCAAACAGATCCATCAATCCGGAGCCTAGTAATAGTATTCTGCCAAGAGATCAGAACAAGGACATAAAACGAACCACCTGGACACTTGGAATGCCTCCAATCACAATCTGAGCAATAGGCAACAAGTAATCCCCTATCATTGTAACATGCTCTGCTTCGAAATCAGAGAGCTCAATCTCCGAGTCCACCCCCAGTTTCGGGAGACCAGCACTGCCACCTGCAATGTCCTCCCTCCAGGTGCTAATCTGGCTACCCACCTACACTTCCAGTCATATGCGAACCCCGAATTCATGGGATCCCGAAACCGCTGTGATGGAATGCATTCTGACGCTATAATGAGAAACTTCAGAGCATTACATGGCATTACGCAAAATGGAACACACCAGCTGGCAATATACTGCGGCACATCGGAGTTTATGAAGCATAGGAGTCATAACATGACGTATATATTGCATAATCATCTGCATGTAGTAGAGCTCTGTATTCACCATGGTCATAAGGTTCAAGTTGAGGGTTTAGAATGTGAATGCATATCGCAGATGTGTCGATGGACAGGAAACCAGAGCTGGTGCAGAGGGGATCAACATCATTACTGGGTGTGGGTAAAGTAACGCCCAGGGAGGTGTTATGGCGCGCTGAATGGGCATCTCCTGTGACAACTGCAACTACTATGTAACTTCAACCTCCTAAATGAGGATGGAGCTTTCTTTGAGTACTAGATTGGGCTGGCGCTCACTACAATACCTGAAAACTCAGGTAACTTCGATCCTGTCTCTAAATATTTACAAGTGAGACATGCACCAGCAGCAGTTGCTTTCCCAGCATTCAGCATGGAAAACATTGTCGGCTAAGTACACGTACTTCCTGAGATAGCTATGAGTAGTAAGACAGAAGATGAATGGAACATGCGATGGATTGTCAATAACCACATTTGATTTCATGAGTCCAAATAATGTGTACAATTAGTAAGGACAGAATTGCATGTTGCACACAGCTAGAAGTAACAGAAGCAGAGATTTTTGCAGCTTTACCCATCACAGTGCGATCCCGATGCCAGCGTGTACCCGATGAACCCAATCCAGCATATTGTCACCTTTCGCAACAACACCAGAGTGTTCATTTGCAATAGGAGATCGACAGAGCAAGATGAAATGGTGAAACTGTGGTTGGAGCAAGATATGCAATGGGATGTATGGTATTGACGCCTGGCGCAGAGTAATCCATCACCGGGGTGTTTCAGACGACTGCAACAGAGCACATCCACTCTGATGGAGAGTTCCATCCGGAAGCATTTTTTCTTTGCTGATGTACATAATCATGGTAGCAATTTGGTGATCAGTACTGATAAAAGTGACAGCTACAGCGACTTCACCATATTGTTTCACATTGTGGAAAACAATTTCAATTGCGAATAGGTGGTCCTATATTGAAGCCAGCCATGGAGGATCACATCACCCCTCACCATCTGGGTGCCACTGCCCAAGAGACATAGTCTTACTAATACTGTTACCATATACCATTCACTTCCAAATTTCTGTAAATTAGCTGACGTTGTAACACCCCCATCGCTTAGTTACAAAATGTCGATCTACAATTAATTATACTAGTCAGAACTTCCAACAGTCCAGACACTCCCACAATCTGAGTCTAGTAAAGAGATGAATATTTCACACTCAAAGGTCAGGGGTGATCTGAATTCTCCACATCACATAAGGGCAATATTTGATATTGGAACAAAGGTGATAGTGTCAATTGTGACTCTGAAGACTCCTTAACCAATCACTCTCTTTGTGAAGTTTAGATGGTAAATGATAGTTGCAACTAAGGAATTGAATCTCAGGATCATCAGTTTGCATTCGCAGGTGCTCTTATAGACATACTATTTGACTGTCAATTCAATGAGACCTTATCTTCTATTATAGTTCTGTAAATACAAGTAGCTGTTTGTGTTTCATTATGACTAATGGTACTCTATTAGACTTCTGTTAAAAGCAACTCACCATAACAAACATTGTCTGAACGAAAGATTTGTACAATACAGGGAACATCTGTACAATTGGGTGTTGGTATATTTGCTATAGTTTCTGGTTAGATTTATGCTCTTGGACTTAGCTTCTGATCCAGGTTAAACAGCTTCTACATAACAATGTTTATGTTTGAAAGATTCTGAAAGTTCAGAGATTATACTTTACCCAAATGGCAGTGCTGAATATAACTTACAATGAATATTTCTACACTGCCTTTTACTTGGGATGCCTGTCTGCCATATCTCTGTCCTTTTATTCCATGGCTTTCGAAACAATAGAGCTGATGGCAACAGATGTTCATTGTATGGTATATGACTATGCTATTGGTATGTGAGATACATTTAGATTTTTTCATGATTAATATCAGGATAGATGTTGCTCTTCCCCAGTAGTAAAATTTGCTGTGGATGCCACTCTTCTTATTGATCTCTCAATTGTAGTCTGCTTCAAATTGCCTCTTGTGCTGTCATGTAACTGATAGCTTGGTAAATTGTCGTCACACCATTGATAGATATTTGAATGCTAGCCAAATGCCAATTGAATATAATTTTGCCTCCTTACCAGAAACTAAGTATCAGCAAATTCAATGGGTCCCTCCAGCACTTTTGCACCATCGAGCAAATGGGTGTTTCTGCTGCTGGTAGCACTGCATAGATGGCCCCCGGAATGAATGAGATTGACAGCAAGCTAGATTAATATCATTCAATAATGTACATTGATGTTGGTGTCTGTAGACCTTATCTGTAGTCAGGAATGAGTCAGCTGTATCTTTGGCATTTCAAATAAATGATGGAAATAATATCATGCTGAAGACTAGTATTACCTCTCCCTTCTACAGCTTGTTGCAAACTTAATTTAATCCTGCACAATCTTACCAGCATTTTAAATTTTCTTTCTTCTTACTTCTTCTAATCAGTAATATTCTTATCAAGGAATCATTTCGTGCAATTCTTGTGTTTTATCATTATGGTAATACTTCAGGGTCAGTTCTGGCATATAATCCACATGTTAAGGTTGATCTATTTGATCAGATACTCTGCTAATGAAACATCATTACGATGTATTATGGTTTGGAAGTAATAACAGAATATTTCAGCAACTCTAAATAGCCACACCGAATGTTCCTTGTACTTGCAGATATTCAGAGACATCGGATATGCAAGCAATATGCTCTCAGGTAGTTCTGAATGCTAGACACTTTGTAGACCAGAATGCAACATGAACCTACAGCGTATATAGTTGTTATCGAATGCTACAAAATGAAACTATTGGGTTCTACAAATCTTAAAGCTATTGCAACAATTAAATAAATCTCCAAGACTGTTCCAGAGCACTCCAAACCTGCAGCCGTACTCACCAGCTCTGATCATTACAACATCTATATCAAATATTACTATTTAATGAACAATTATACTTCTGAACACTGTGATCCTAACAATTATACCGCCCAGTATGTATCTGAATCCCCATGATAATATACAACACAGAAGCTATAAATTCTGTCTGATGCAGAATCATTGCACCAAATGTACTGGTCCAACAATTGCTCTGGCTGCAATAATGTTTAATGTTTGAATATATTTGACAACCTGAATGAACACATCAACACAATCAGCTAAACAATGCAGATTAACTTTGTATATTGGAATTACTGTTGCATATTGTCCAGATCAAGGAGATAATATTCCTTGTGCAGTGATCATGAACCACTTTAGAAATGACAATTTTGATGTGATAGCTGGCAAGCGCTACTCAAATAGGAGGATCCAATTCAGTGTGGGACAGCTGAAGAACAAGATGAAAAATGCAGAAATGTGGCCTTCGGAGGATATATCGCAGTAATTCTTGACAGTTACCCGGTGTTCAACTCTCATAATGTGAAATTCAGATGTGATCCAATCATTGTCATTGGGATATTCTACTATGCAATCCTGTCCCAGAAGTTCAATAATTGTAGAACCGGCATATGGTTCACATTCGCAAAACAGGCAGTTCAGAAGTTAAATCAATATTCACATGATCAGTAGATTCTAATCATACCTCTGTGCCAGGCCAGCAACTGCATATCCCCAATCCTGCTCAAGTTGTTGAAGGAACTGCAGTCAGATGGTGGGAATTCGGAACCCGTCAGACACATCTCTGCAAAATGTTAGTTACAGACATTTGCACACTCTGTACTTCTGTGTTTCTCTGAAATGATTGATCTGTTGTAATTCAGAGTGGAAAACAGATTTGTCTTGACAATATGGAAGATATGAATAATAACCTCTGTGTATACTGTGGTTGATCAGTAGCAGATAGTAGGAATGTAACATCCGCATGGTCAATATCATATCAACATTAAAATGAGTGATAACACAGTGTCATCTCCATATTGTCAAAATTCATTTAGAAATCGTTTTTCTTGAACGTCTGCCTGACAGAACTGACTTTACTGCCAGATTGATATACGTTTTTCACATTGCAATGGTGTAGGCATGTTGAATTAGACTTGATGGAATTGTAGCCAGAACTAATTCCCTGAATTGACTCTGAGAAATGGCTCACCAGTTGCATCTGTGGATATCAGCAATTGATTATGCGCTGGAAATTGTCTTTCCTAGGTCTTGAACAGCGATATCCTCCAACTCTCTTTCGAACTCCATCAGCTGGATTGAAAACACCCAAATAAACCGTATCTGAACAAAGAAAGTGATACCAACTGACTTGCTTATGAACTTATCAGTACAGCAATTCTTTTCAACAATAATGTACGGTGGGGTGTCAATCACACCAACCAATTGACAGACTAGCATTTCCATACACTTAGTGGGAATTATTTTTCCTACCCTATGAATCACGTCTTCCACAGCAGTTGTCATATTAGTAAGTATTGTATTGGAAATAAATCTGGGACTAATTGCCACAGTTCTGACTTGCTGTAATAGTTGCCATGGATGTTGTTGGTATGATTTATAGAACATCTTCTATATAACAGGTGCTACTTAATGGATTTAACACTGCAATTGTTCTTTGCTATTTTTCATTCAACATCAGACCATTTGGTTGCTATTTGCAGGATTCAATCCAGGTGCTTCTGAAATTGCCTCAATTGTGTTTTTGTAACCTTGCCAGTCTTATTGACATAAACTCCAGTGCAGCATAAATCTTGACAATCTTTCATCCTTGTAACTGAAAGAAATCTCAGGCCAAAAGTGAAATAGCTTTCGCATATACAGTCTTCTATACTGTCCCAATTCAAAATGTACACTGCTTCAGATATATTTGCTGCACTACATCAGCTGGTGCTTTGACGGTTACGTTTGTGTGATTTCGGTGGCTAAATAGTAGGCTGAGTTCAAGCTATGCACATATAGCCCTTAGTACCATTTCATCAGACAGTGTTTCTGCTGCACTTTTCCATCCTCATTGTAGCAGACATGAAATGGAGCACAATTTCCTCTCCTGGTTCTAATTATTCCCTGCATATCTTTTCCCTACCAGGGGCCACATTGCAACAAAGTGTATAATTTTGACAAGACAGATGGATAGATAGTGTGGTACAGATGTGAATCGATTACCAAACTGATCATCTCATATTCATCAGTCAGGAAGGTAAGTAGTCAGTTGAATATGATATCAACTATACTGTGGAGTACCTAGTGCAATTCACCAGGCAGCCAATGTTGATGGAGATTGAGGAGAAGGTATTGAAAGAACTGGTTGTGAATTGGGCGAATACCAAGAGTGTACAGAGCTTCAATATTGAACACCTCATGAAGCATTACTTAAATATCGTGATGTAATGTGGGAGGAATCAACACCAAGATATACCCAAATAGAAGAATCCCTTCTTAGTATCCCGCTATCTTGTCTCACTATCGGACTTGATATTGGACCTGTATATGGACTAATAGAAGGTTTACTTCAAAGCTTCACTCAGGCGCAGAAAGTAATCAGAATTGCATAAATGTAGAATAGCTTTCCAAATTGAACATATTGTTTAGGCATGTTCTGCATCATGAGAAGGTTGCTCTTCATACCAGTGGTGAATCGAGAGGTCTCTATACCACTTTCCTCTGCCCTCTAACTGCTATGCCTAACTAAGCTGTGTTCCAGATAAATGCTCACTATCCTGTTGTCCTCCAATTCCCTTACCTGAATAACCAGTCAGCCTGAACCTCATTTGAGCAAATTGTATCCATTCAATCCTCCAGGCTTTCCTGACCACCAGTCTCAATTTGATCCCCATCTCCAGACTGATTGGGATCCACCGGACTGTTTTCTGTTGGACCATATACCTCTTTGTACCATTCCATAGCCTTCCTTCATATCATGCTCAAGTGTCTCAACCCTACTGGCCATAGCTAATGCCAACTGAATGTTACTTTATATGAAGGTGACGATGGCTAGCATAATTCTTTATTTTTATGCACCAAGAACATAGCATTATGTGTTGACATTGTAGTAACATACCATTGCAACTGTGACAACACTCAAGGATAGGTGGTGATGATGTGGTTGAAGAAATAGTGCCTGGTGGTCAATGGAGTGGCAATAGTGCTAGTTGATAATGGATGAATTGTAATTGATCGCCATATAACAGCATCATCGATTCATCGTCCATTACCTTGCAATCGGAATGAATACTCACCGTGTAACAGGTGATTGGAAGAGGTATTGCCTGGTTGAATAGTTCAATGCGACATTGGCACACCATGTGCAACTTTACACATTGCGAATAAGTCATAAAAGACTTGTACAATCATCGGTTGATCTGGATAATCCCAACCTAGGCAACCAATCGATTGTAAAATAGTCATTGGAATCCATTTGTACAATCCCAGTTCATGCTGGAACAAGATGAGTTGAAATTCCTTACTTTTGAGAGGACTGTTCCAATTGTGAAATTGTTTGCCTCCTCAGTGTTTCTGGCCTGTTTCTGCATACATCCAATTAGCCCAAGGTGAATAAAATGAGGCTTTTTGGCTCAGTGGCAGATATCTTGTTGAATGCTATCAATTGCAACATCAAGATACCAGGCATGCTGATTGCCCAGAATATTTGCTAAGTGAGTCTTGTCTGTTGCAGTAATGGCTTGCTCAGTCTTCACTTCACGATGACCCTGATCCTGGGTATTTCTCGAATAATTACCAGCATTTATCCTGTAGCTAAGTTAATAATTGTTTCAGTCGTGGAAAGTAACTGGTTTAAAATCAATGTCAACCTGAAATAGGAGTTGTAACAAAAGGAACTCTGTAGATTTACCATTCTCCCAGGTGTATAATGATCTACAGATATGTATATCATCTTCACTCTAACCTGCATTGCAGCATGTGAAATGGACTGTAGTGATCACCTTGGGTAGGGAATCTGCTAGTCACAATAATTGGATTTTGATGTTGTCTTGTCCAGATCTCAAATTTAAATCAAATCCAATGATTGTTTACTAGCTAGATGATTTTGCCTGTTCAATGTTATGTGCAAATAGAAAATAATATTATAGATTCCCAAGCTCTCAGATATTGTAATGCATGTTCTATATACCAGTGTCTGTGCCATACACTATTGTCCCCATGTTTTTGACTCCAACTTCATCTCTATGAGACTTTGTGTTTGTTGGATGAAGGGTACATGTCGTGTAAGGATTCTGGAGATTTATGGTTCATTCATCATGAGTATCTTCATGGGGTGGTGTACTATATCTAATGTCTGGGGATAAATGATTACTTAACAAGCTTATTGAAGGCAAGTCAAGTACACCAGCTGAAGTTGCACCATAATGGATTCAGTTATTCCAATTCTGCAGGTTGTAAAACCCCATCAGTAATAGCCTTTTAGTCATTGATATTGGCTGATGTTATTGATTCTGGGACTTGAGATTGTTTATGTTTACTAAGTTCTGTTTACAGGGAATTCACACAATATCTTGCCAGGAAGCTATTACAATATTTGAATCATGCTTAGTAAACTCATATGTGGAGCAGTTTTGATAATGTTGCAGCATATAATTTAAAGCCACAGGGAAATTGGTTTCCAAGTAAGCTAACCCAGATAACCAAGTCACGTTCATAGCCACTTTGCACTCTACCAAACATTCAGATGCTGGAAATCTACACACCTGATCATGTGATATCTTCTTAACCTGGGACATCCATATCACATCACACTCGATTATCATATACAACCTCTGCTGAAATATGTTATTAGTGAAGAGTAGATTTCTATTGTCACTACTACAATTTAATTTATACTCACACTGTCAGGTACTGCTGCAATTGCCAGAATCAGCCTAATGTAAGGTGCATATGGATTTCAAAGTAACACAAAACCTCAAACAACTGCACAGCTGTTAATGGCGGTTTATCATCATAATTGGATAAATACATGAGTTTCGTAACTAGCTGTATGCCAGTTCAATGATTATCAGCAGCTAATAGGCGAATAGAATATTCGTTCAGTATCAATTGTGAACTGGTGTGTTGGCACTGACATGCAATATTCAGTTTAATTGAGAAGCTTCATTGCAAGCCATTACTATGGCTGCCACACACACAGGGCTTCAATTGAATGAAATTGCTTGCCCCCCATGGAGACTTCATATGGAGTACTCCCAGTTCTGCTGACCTTGGAACTGCATATTGACATGGTTTGGTTTCTGGGGATATTTTATCATATACCATTTCTGATCTGTATAGTCACGGACAATAAGAAGAGAATCATCTATTCATGATTCTAGTATACAAATTTCAGCATTTACCATTGGGAGGTTGATTGGGTGGAACTCTGGTTGCTCATTCTCAGCACGAATTCAAGAATGAGGGGTATAGTGAAACACCACAGTTCATGACAACATCAAAAGTTATTGGATACGATTATTCTACCAAAGTTCACTGCTATCTGCAATATATTGAACTTTACAATGATTTGTCCTGTATCATGCGTTGCCGCTATATGACTCTATTATCATCTGCATTTATGGAGCTGGTTGGCAAACAGATTTCCAGAGTAGAATGCAAATTCAACACTCCAGGTTACCTGGAGTGATTTGCAACTACATTCCAATACTGATTAGCAATAATCGATGAATACTTCTCAATATTCATGCGAAAATTTCAGTCCATCTGTTACACAAACACATCGATTTCATCTGCCATGTGGGTATGATTCCCATCCTTCACAGCAACTATTTCCAGATACTCCTCAGTTCGACAATCAGATTCCATTCAATATCACACCTAGTATACACTCAAAGAGTCGTGCATGGCTGGAATTTCGGAGTTCTGGGCTGCTGTAGCAACAATATAAACCCCATCACAGTAGCTACTGCAGATCTCAACTGATCCCCTCCCTGCATGGTCAGGACAAGGCTTCCTATCTCCTGGTGATTCTCAACTGTCTACTGTACTGCAATGAACTAATCCATTCATTCGGCCGACATTTTTCTGCTGTATTCCACTTTGTTCCACTTCTGGTACACATGGGAATCTCTACAGAGTCCCAAAATGAAAAGACTGTGGCCAATGGTGGAACTGGAGAATACAGGTACCAGAAGAATTGCATCCGGGACATCGTCTCGGCAGCATTTCTTGACCAAATGCAATGCCAAGAATGACAGCTATAATTGGTTGGTGGTGATGAGTGCAGAACATGAACTCACAATTAGCATACAGCAACCAGCATTCTCTGTGAAGCAATCTAGCAATAGGATGGGTCAGTCCAACTTTATAACCATCAACAAGTGGAAGAAAGTATAGGTGGCTGGGTTTCAATAGACAAATTATCATGGTATTATCCACTGGCAGAGCAATTTGTATCGGCTTCAAGATGGATCCCTATACTGGGTAATAGCAGTTGCAGTTGTCTTGGTAACAGTCTAGACTGGGTTACAGCTGGAATGCGATTCCAATACTAGATGAATCCTATGATAGTTGATGATGACAATGAGGAAGATATCTACAATTCCGGGTCAGGGGGTGGGCAAGATGGCAATCAAAGGCAAAATGCAACCCATGACGGAGTTTGGAGAGCACACAGACAATAAGACAAAAATAAAGCTTCACAAGTTACTAAATACAACATTTGTAGATGTAATTCACTGAGTATTGAGTGTTAATGATAACCATATATCTCCAAACAAACTCTAACCATCAGACAGAACTATAAGCCACTGAGATGAGCTGATTAAATGCATCAATAAATCTGCAGGACACAAAGAGGTATACAGTCGAACCATGACATTCAGGTGCACCTTCGAGCAGGAGGACAGTCACACAGAGTGTAGGGGTGTACACTGACCGCTGAAAATGATGAATGAACTCATATATGAGTGCGTCACCTAAATTGGTGGTCATTCAAATTGTCTGAAGCTGCTACTGCCAGAGTCATCAGCAAAATGTATTGTGAACTCTGGGAGACTCTGGGAGTGTCTGAGAATTGCCGAAAAGAATCCCGGGGTGGTCAAATCCCAGTGTTTGCTGGGCGAATGCTGTGGCCTTCAGGAACACCGGGGAGCACCTGGGAGCAGCGGCAAGAAGCCTGGGAGAGCCGACAACAAGCCTGAGACCACCTTGAAACGCCGGCAATAGGCCTGGGAGCACCTGTGAGAAGTGTTAGAGTGCTGACGACAAGCCAGGGAGCTCCTCGTATCACAGTTGATCATTCCGGAAAATGCAATATCATTGTTGAAAACGCTGCAGGTGCACCTGGAAATTATAGCTACTACTCATTGTTCAACGATTATTAAGACACATGTATTGAATTTGAATTCTCATCCTTGTATCTATGTATATAGATAGATACCCATTTACACATGATATGTCTGAACTGGCTGTAGCCAGTGCTTGAAAGGGTTTCGAGGTCCACCTGAAGGCTACAATCGGGTGGAGTTGGAGATGCACTTCAAAGCCGAAAACAAGGAAATTTTGACACCGTGATTGACCAAGTGTGGAGACCATGTGTAAGCGAGATTGGAGATGCACTTGGGAGGCCATGATTGTGCAAACTTGAAGGCCAGATTGGAGCGAGTTTGGAGATACACTTGGAGTGAGTGATCAAGTGTACTTCACAACGCAATCAGGGGCTCCGATGGAGCTATATTGGAAACGCACTTGGTACCCATAATATTGCATACATGGAGGCCAGGATTGAGTGAGTTTGGATATATACCTGGAGGCCATGATCATGTGAACTTGAAGATGTACTCTGAGGCCGTAATAGAGGGAGGTTAGAGATGGAGTTGGAGGCAATGATCACGCGAGATTAGGGGGGGAACTTAGAAGTGGTTGATATGAGGCATGCCGGGTGCTATGAGACTATATTCCTCAGTCAGTTTACTTGGACTCATGAGACAAAGTGACCTTACCTTTGAGCTCTCATGGAGAGCTGGCTGGTGGCTGTTAAACTTGTAGGAAGGCAGGCCGGAAGCTGAAGCAATATTCAGGGGTCAACTTGTAACCATGAGAATGAAGGGAAGACAGAAAATCATGGGTGGATGCTGTACTCAGTGTATGCTGTACTCAGTGCATGCTGTACTCAGTGTTAACTCATGATCATGCAATAGAGAGTTAAAGAAAGAGGACTTAATTGTGTGTTCAGCAATGATGGTGGAGTTGTGAACATGGAAGAGAAACGGCGAATGAAGTGGAGAATAATATGGAGGATACGTGCGGAGATGAGAAATGTGGGGAATGATATAACTGATTTCATTTAGAACACATTGGATTGGGGTTATTGCGCGCATGATCCAGAGTAGTACCTGCCATATCGGTGATGGGTAATTGACCTGCACTCCCAAATCACTAAGTCTCAGTTTCTCATCATGATTTCCCACATCTCCTCCCATCTCTCTCTTTCTTGTCCTCAACTCAACCATCACCTAAGAACACCAAGGTACATTATCCCTCTCTATCTCTCCATGCCATGACCATAAGTTAACACTTAGTACAGCATAGACTGAGTACACGCAGTACTGCATACACTGAGTATGACATGTACCAAGTACGGCATACACTGAGTACTGCATCATTCCAAGGCCGACTGTCTCCCACTCCCAGCCAGTTTCTCATTACTCATTACTCATTACTCATCTTTCATCTCTCATTACTCATTTCCATCTCTCATCCCTCGTCTCTGATCTCTCAGTAGACCTTGTGTCACTTCACTCGGTTTATTCCCACCATTACACTGTAACCATTACATACAGTCTCAGCTCGTCTTGCACCTCCCTACCCATCTGCTGCCTCCAATTCAACCACCTCCAAGCACTCTGATCTTGATTCATCGTGGACTCCAAGTGTATCTTCAAACTCACTGAAATTTGGCCTCCAAGAGCATTTCTAACTTAACACAATAACGGCCTCCAAATGCATCTCCAAACTTGCGTGGTCATGGCCGACATGTTTGCACCAGCATGACCTCGAAGGGCATCTCCAATGTTGCTCGATAACAACCTTGAAGTACATCTCCCAACTGGCTTGATCACGGTGTGGTGAAACAACTGAGTTACCAGCAAAAGAGTCTGTCATCAACATTCCACTGCAGCTTGCGCCATATCCAAAGGGAATTTGTTGGAATAAATTGTTCTGGCTGCAGGATGTGATAGGCAAACGTGGCCGTGAGGAACCACACAAATTGCGTGAATCTGTCATAGCTTGGCAAGAGTGCATATGACCAAGAACTGTGTATGCCGGAGTGTGAATTTCATATAATAGCATAATGTAAATCTACCCCAGAATCCCCCAGACATCTACTCCATATTGCTCAGTCCATCATCGTTATTCTGTATCCCCAGGCACCCCCCGTCAGCTTACCCATTTCAAACTGAATTGCAGTGACGGTGAGAAACTCATGTCCCCTCCATAACCACCTCCATGTGCATCTCTTAGTTCACTGGATCTGCATCTGCAGGTGCTCCTCCGAGTATGCACGAGTACCTCCAGCAGTCCGATTGACCATATGTTTACATTTAGAGAGACTTCGATAATACATACCAATTTATGATGTACCAAATCTTGCGACTGTAACAGAGATGAATATGATAAAAGAAATGACTTCTGGTTATGGAACCGTATGATCCACTAATGTGAGAATATGTTATGAAGTCTCCTGCAGAGCTGCACAGAGGTGTCAGCTACTCTCGAAGCCTCCTGCAGACTGGCGCAGACGTCTCAGCTGCTTCAAAATTTGCCCATTCTACAAGTTTATTCTCATGGCATCCTGAATGTATCTCCACATGTGAATGTGCTTACAGGAGAATTTGAGCTTGCTCTTGCAGAGTCTGAGAGCAACTTGCTTAGCTCCAGGGGGGTATGGGGGCATCTGGAAGTATTTAGAAGCACTGGTGAGGTCAACCAGAGTGTCTGGGAGGTTTCCTTGTTGCTTTCAGACCAATCGACATTTTGCTGATGTTCTGCAAAACTGTATCCCACCGTGAAAAATGACCTTACGCGATGCGTAACTGATTGAGAAGCTGTCTGTGGGCCGGTAATCCATAGTATATTTGACGCGTGGCACTATGAAGTCCAATGGACTTGCGCGTGGATGTGGAGAGTATTTTATCAATTGTACATGATAACTAGAAATTGTGCTAGATTCTATCAGACGCGGGAGAGCCAGAGAGCTGATGCCTGGGGGCACTTTTTCTTGACATGTAATGCTATGGAACATGGGAGAGCCAGAGGAATGATGCCTCTGGTCAAGTATTTTCTACATATTGAGCTATGGATTGCTGGAGAGCCAAGATTGATATCTCTGGTCAAGTATTTTCTACCTATCAAGCTAAGAATCGCGGGAGAGCCAGGCCTGATGCCGCTGGTTAAGAAATTTCTACATATCGAGCTATGAATCGTAGGTGATTCGGAGGCCTGTTACCTCAGCCAGGATGTACACAGGTCAAGCCATGAAACGCGGGTGTCAGAGCTATAAGACACCTGACACCCTGTGGACACCGTACCTTCTCCTACTCGTTATTGTCGTCCTCCTCCTTGACCTCCTGCTCTTCTTCGTCCTCTTCGTCCTTGTCAACACTGGCTATTCGGTTCCGGCGGTATTCCTCTTGCTTAGCAGCATCATCATCAGTCTGCATGTCTCCATCAGCTTCCAGTGGTTTGCGCTAGAAACGATTGAACATGACTAGGTCGATAGTATTATTGACATTGTAGTATCTGGCACTGGGGATCCGAATCAGGTGCACAGTCGCCCATATGCAGTTGATATTAACTACGACAAGGTTGGCCTCGTTCCGACGGAAAATGCTGTCGGAGACTCTAAGCAGCTCATTGGAAGGCTGACAAACACCTTGGATTTCAAACTGGAGCTCCCGCAAACAAACAATGCATCTCTTTCATAGGCCATGCTGCATCAATAGTATCCTCACAAGTTGTGCCGGTCATAAGTCCCCTACATCACCTTTCGGCGGGTCATCAACCCAGAACCACTCAAAGTCGTTCCGAGGCTCAGCATCGCAAAACGATTTGTCTTCCGTGCCACGCGACTTATGGGCAGTGGAATCACAACAGCCGAAGAACTGTGAGTTGGCCACTGGAACATCAAGTAGGTTGAATTGGGTGGCAGGCATCCCGCTGATGCTCCTCCTATCAGTGGTGGGTATGTTAGAATCGTATCTATAGTATCGATATATGGATTCTACGAGTGGAAAGTTGTTCATTGGAAGACACTTGTTCTTGACAAAGAAGCCCTTTCGTCTGGGGGATCACAGCCCACGGACTTGGATATGTCTCTCATGCTCACAGAATCTGAGGGGTAAATTCTCTGGTCTCGGCACTTGCTCACGGTTGCATTTGTTGACAGCTATGGAATCCTTTGGTCGATAGAACTAAAGTGACTCCTGGATTTCGGGGGTCCAGTGGCCATCCATAGCCAGCTGCCAGAGGGGAAGGTACCGCATCCGGAGGACATGGATGCGCGAGTAGTCATTGAGAATCTGTCCTTTGTACCGAAAGTTGCAATTTGACCTGTGATAAGGGCCTATACAGATCTTTGGATGGTTCATTTCCTGCGTTTCGGTGCTGTCTTTGACTAAGCGTCCAATTGCTGAACTGATTCCTCATAATGCAGCATGAGGTGAATTTTAACAATGTCCAAGCTGGTACGTTGGTGTACCATTGAATTGTAGACTTCCTGTGGATGCTTTTTGTTCTCTGCCTTTCGGTGTTCCTTTTGGGCGCGGGAAACAACTTCTTCATGTTTGGCTCTTTCTTTATCCTTGATGGCATGTTCGGCCTGGAGTTGCATCTTTAGGTCCTTCATGCGTGCATGGGCGATGCTGTCTGTGGCCTTTGACGTCAGGTAGGTGGTTTAAATGTTCTTAGTTGCATGGAAAATCTCTAAATAGTTGGCTAGATAGTTGAGAGTCTCGGTTGTGTGGGTTCAGTATTGTACCACAAGACTCCAGTAGACCAGTTACTGAATGCAGGTCAATGCTCTCTGGAAGACCGCTTGGTGATAGGGCAGAGTGTTGTGCAATGCTGCTGCCAATGCCGGATCGATGAATTGACTGAAATTTCACATCTCTTTACCACTTCACTGCGAAATTTGCTAGTAGGCTTTGCCACAGTGATAGACATTAGGGTATGGAGGAATGGCAGCCCAGATCTCATCAAATACCGCTGCTTTCCCGTGGCGTTGTAGGAAGCCCTCAATCCAGGTCATCAGGTGATGGAACATTCCGATATATATGTTATGCAGGATATCAGGCCAGTGGAGGTTGTAGCCTTTGACATGTGGAAGATCCCATAACATACAGGGGACCGGCCTCCCACTGACGGACTCACAACAGTCCTCGCTGATCTTTATTGCCTGACAGTCGCTAGCAGTTTTTGCAATCTGGTACTTGCGATATTTCTGCGCGAAGACCGCTCAATTTCACCAGTGGGATTCCAAGTCCTGCGGAAGGATAAGCGACCCCAGTTCATCCTTTGGAGTTTCACACTTAGGGCAAGCATTGTACTTGACGCCCCTAAGGTTGGCATGCTCCATGTAAGTTGTCCCCTCCCTCGGGAAATTGCGTGACTGGCTCCAACACTATCCTGGCGATATCACACAGCACCTGCTGGTTTATATCTCTCTGGGCTCAGTCATTGGATGCGGAATTCCATTGCAATTTATGCGGCACCTGGAGGAATGCAAGAATAATTTGCGCGAGGTAGCTGTATATGTTCCGTAGAGAGGGATGGATATTCCCAATGGTCAGGTTGATTAGCCAGGATTTCTTGTGGCCGGAGAAGTCCGTTAGGTGTGTCTCGTTCTATCTGCAGATCAGTGGAAAAATTGTTGCCCCGGGAGAATGTCTATCCTCCATCTCCCACCACCAGTCTACGGAATTCGTCTCGAAATACACACGATCACCCTACTTGTCTACTGCCCGGGTTCGTCCATAGACCATGTGGTCTGTATATGGGCATTGGCGAAGAAGGTACTGTACACATTCTAGCAGGTATTGAAAATAGAACAACCTCCGACCGTGTGGTGTGGAGATGGAGGCTTCTCTGAATTTAGGTAGCTGGTTATCCATCGCCAAGAATTGATTGTACATCATTCATCCGGACAGGTAGGCAAAGTGCATGGGAATTTTCCATCTGCCTTTGTCGAAGTGGAGATCAATTTGTGACTTGGGATAGTGGGCGTTGATAAATCAGATGGCCTGTTTCAAGTCTTCGGCACAATTCAAGGGTTGCCACGGGTTATTGATGAGATCTTGGAACTCATTGCAATCGGGATCGTCACTGAAGGTCCTCCCAGCCATGGGATATACCTCTATTTCCAGATTTTCCTCGTCCATCGGAGGTTCCCCGGGGTCAGCCTCCTCCATATCGGTTTCCTGGTCTGGAGAATGGGGTTGCGGGACGCGTCGGTAGAGGCCATTGTCCTCAGAGTCGGATTCCTCAGAACTTTCGTCGATTGCAGGGCCCGGGATACTGCCATCGGGTTTGGGGGTTTCTGTAGGACTCTGCCCACACAGTCAGTACAGTTATCGACACAGCAGGTGGCTGTGTTGATGGCGGGCCGGTGGCGGCGGCTAACCCTGAGGGTTGATTCGCAGATGACGTCTAAGGTTTCCCCACCGGACGAACATTGTCATGCAGTCAGGATATGGAAATTCGAGTGCATCTAGGGCGCTTGTCCGTGGTCTGCGTGCTGGTCGCATGGCTTGAGGTCTGCCAGATGGTTAGAGTCCATTGGATGAATCCACTTACCAAGTCGCCTGTTCCTGCACAAAGAATGCCGAGGAATGGGTCAATGGCGGTATGTTTGATGAAGTGGTTATCAAAAGAGTGCTCAAGATCTGTCAGAAGGTCAGAGAGTGCGTTGAATAAAGGAATGCTTGAACAAAGAAGCGCCATCTTGTCGATCATTTTATCCTTTGTTTATATCAAGTTTGACGGTGCATATAAAGTTTGACGATCTATTTACTATTTGACCATGCATATAAAGTTTGGCGACAGACTCGAGCCCGGTGGATGTGAAAGGTCTAGCTGGTGGAGAATGCCAACGGCTTACCTTGGTTAGCTACAGGTACCAGTAGCAAATCGGGGTGTGGGTGCACCTGCACCGCAGACTGAGCTCAGCAAGTTCTCAACCTTCTCGTTGTCTAAAGGATGTTGACGACGATCAACAATCGCGAGTTTCAAGAATTACCAAAGACTTTCTCTCATGTACCGGAAGCGCGGAAATCAATGAATCGGCTCTTCTTATCAACATATCCTTCAGAGATGCCAGTTCCAGTGGGTTTCATTGTTCTACAAGCGATATAGTATAGGTATATCGACAGAAGATGGGAAGTTCATAGGAAATTCTCCTAGATCAAGTTGACTATCCATATGCCCATGGTCGCAGCTGATAAGTAGTATCTATAGAGACTATCTCTTGCCATTTCACCCACTTCCTCCATCCTCTTGACACTTCACGCACTCCCCATTCGCACCCTGGGAGACTGACGTTCCAACAGCACCAATTTTACCATTTTCTGACCGATTCCACACCCAAACCTCCGACCTCTGACCATAAAGCTACAAATCTCACCCTGTCTATGTGATCATACTCGCCACCGAATATTGGTCACAAGCAGAACAGGGGTTACTAAGGCAGGTTGCTTTGATACAGCCTATATACCGTGGCGTCACTGACTGATAAACCCAAGCAATGGAACGCCAAGCACCCTGGAGGCCATTGGTCGAAGAAGGACCACGAGAATAAAGACACTGCCAGGCCTGCAAAGTGTAAGCCGGAGTTGGGCAAGGTCAAAAGCAGTGGCTCCATCCATGTCCAGATGCCAAAAGTAATCAAGGCAATTATCATCTCCGTTGATAGCGAGAGCAACGGGGAGCAGGAGCAGGAGTCGAAGCAGCAGCCGAAGCAGAAACAGCCGGTGGTAGAGATAGGTCAGGACGAGGATGATGAGGACGGGGATGATGAGGATGAGGACGAGGATGACGAGTATTAGGAGGATGATTATATGCCCTATATCAGCAGGGAGACAGTGGATGGTTACCTAGTAAGTATTATTGGGCATCTAGAGGAATATACCTGACTGCCGTGCAGGGATACCAGTCTCTCAGAAGAGGTGATCTGTATTACATGCCACCAGATACGGCAGACGCCATCCTTGGAGTCGACGAAGGATTGTTGAAGACCTGCCGACAGTACATTGAAGAAACAAGGTACAACACCAGGGCACTCTCAATCGTCACCAGCACCAAGGGCAACGAACGGTTCCACGAAGACGTGATGGAGGCCCTGAATAAGTTCTCACAATATAGCACTCATCTTGACGGGGTAGCCGAGATCTACTCTAGAGCAGCTACTTGGGACGATGTCAATGACATGGTCTCGCTTAGGTGTGGAGAGGATCTCATCTGGTGGGCAGTGGCTGGAAAATACGGAATAGCAAATGGCACTTCAGAACTGCAATCATTCCGATGTTGCAGATGATGACAACGGCACTGGCAATTCGACGGGTGGTTGGCATGGCATGAGAGGCAACACCGGTCAACGAAAGGAACATGGTTGCCCAGATCAATGTGGCGTGGATGATGACACTCCGTCGAATGACAATGACATCAGCGACCTCGAGTTGTTGCCCATGTTCTCTCAAAAAGAGTTGGCGACGGAACTTGGAAGTCATCTATTTGAGATCTAGCCAATGTAATGAAACTGACCATCGAGACAACAACACAACGCACACTTCCAACCATGAAAGTCACATCATCATGGCTCGTAGTCCAGAGGCCATCAGCAGATGTCATAGCACAATGGGATGCAGCCCGGAGGCACGCCGAGAACCGATTTTGATCACTGGAATGCCAGAAAGTTGGAAGAACAAACAAGAATCCCTTGGGGTCAGCAGACTCCTGGACGGCGACTGATGGCTTTGTCATTGGATATGCCATATGTGCCTGGTTCCATGGTGCGTGGAAGCGTGGAGCCAAACGAAGAAGTAGCCAAGGTTTAGATGGTCAGCACGGGGAGAATGCTGGCTGGTGGGCACTGATGCACATCTTGGAGGAGTGGGCCAAAAAGAGCCAGCGAAAAAGAAAGAGGACAGATGACACCCCCGGGCCAATCCCTAAGAAACCAATGACCTCTGGACCCTCTGGACCACCGGGACCATCCGGACAACCGGAACCCTTGACTCTTGTATCTTCCATTCGCACTCCAGCGGTCACTCCTACTCCACGGCCGATCCTATTCCCGCTGCTGATCGTACTCCCGCTGCCGATCCTACTCCGGTGGCTGATCGTACTCCCGCAGCTGATCCTACTCCCGCAGCTGATCCTACTCCTACAGCTGATCCCACTCCTCGGGTTCGCCCTCCTGTCATTGCAAGTCCTCTGGTTTACCCTCTCCCAGTTTGCCCTATCCCAGTTTGCCCTCCTCCCGTGGCAGACACCCTCAGTGGACGGTTTGGTGGTATGTTGCAGGGTTTGGATGATCACAAACCGCCAGCAAAGTGGGTGGCACATTGTTGGCCAATCTGGCACCGCCGTGCAATTTATGTCACCAACTTTGTCAGATACCGCAATGATGACAAAGATAATATCCAGATTCTAGAATTCCGGTCTTCACATGGGACTATTCGGGGGCCAGATTTGCAGGACGTGAGTCAATTGGGCCGGCCTGGTGCAAGGTATATCAGTCTAATATATACGTCCGGTGGGCTTCCACAGACCTTGCCTCAGGAGAAAATGGACTTTATTGAGCGGGACGAGGACGTCTCAACTTGGCTCAAACTTACCTGGGACGGAGATATCCCGAATCCGGTCCTCGCTGTATTGCTGCAGCCTGTGCCCGATGCAGATGGAGGTAGGCTTCTGGTCCCAGTCAGGTGGATTCTTTGCTGACTGCAGTCAACAGCATTCACCTGGTTGATGAATCTCCTCTGGCTAGTGGTATAGACTGCGTTGTAAATTGGTTCACGTGTCTTTGGGGTTATTATTATTAGATGGTGTTCCATGGGCTTTTGTTTGGATTTCCGCCAGTCATGTATCAAAGGCCACTGTTTATGTCATTTGGAAGGTATTTCGTGTGTTTTTGTTTGGTTTTCCTGCCAATAATGTCTCTTGAGTCTGTTTATCTGGTATGTGGATGGTATTCCATTGGCTGTTTTATTTTGTTTACTTGGTTATTGTCGTTCGGATATCATAACGTGGATGTCCGTACCCTACCGGTTTATATTATCTTTTCCGTATCAATCTCATCCTATTATAATCGAATGGTTTGTGCATCACTACCAGTGGCCTGCGAGGCTCATCAGGTGGAAATGAGAGTATGGAGATCTAGATCAAGCTTGTCCAGCGGATTTTAGGTGATGGAGATCTGGATCAAAGTCGTTGTCCAGTGGAAACAAAATTATGGAGATCTTAATCAAAGTCTTCGTCCAGCAGGAACAAAGTTAAGGAGCTCTAAGTGTTCGCCTAGCGGGATTTAGGTTATGGAGATCTGGATCAATGTCTCTGTCCAGTGAGAACAAAGTTACGGAGATCTTGATCAAAGTCTAAGTCCAGCGGGAATAAAGTTACAGAGATCCAAGGATTCGCCTAATGGGATGGAGGTTGTGCAGATCAGGATCAAAGTCTTCGTCCAGCAGGAACAAAGTTACAGATATCAGGATCAAAGTCTTCTTGCAGTGGGATCAAAGTCTCACAGATCGAAGTGTTCGCGTAGTAGAATTTAGGTTATTGAGACCTAGATCAAGATCATCAGCCAGCAGGAACAAAGTTATGGAGATTAGAATTTCGGTTAGAGAGATATAGATCATAATCTTTGTCTAGCAGAATTTAATGGAGAATCACTAATGTATGTGGAAGATCCGGACCCCAACTAGATACATATAGTATGATGAGTGCACTCCGCAAGACACTCTCCCTTCCTCCTGCTACCTCTTTTGCTATTCTTTCAATACACCTCATCCATTAGGTTCAAAATGGCGAGAAGAAACACTCTGAGACCCAGGAGCAATGCTGTGGCCAAATCCAACGCTACCAGCTGATCGACGAGACTACTCAAGGGAAAGGAAGATAGGGAGGAAGAGGAAGAAATCCCTTCTTCTAGAAGTGAAGATGAGTATACTGAAACCCCACACCCTTCCTCCAAGTCCTTATCTCGGCCGCTGGTAAGCTTATACCCTGTGGCCTGGGTGTAATGATGTTGTGGGATAGAATCCACCAGATGTCGAACTCACAGACGACCAACTCCCAGATGTACCGGACGATTTCGAGAATACTGATGACCAACTTCTCCGGTACTCGGTGACTCCTACTCCAAATCCTCCAAAGTCAAAAGCCGCCACCAGAAGCTTCTCGACCGCTGCTCAAAAACAACTGAAGCTGATCTCGCCGAAAGTACACACGAGACACTCATAGGCCTCCTCCACATCATCAATGTCGGTGGATAATCCCCTGTCAACGGCGGCATGTGGTCCTGTTAGTTCCCAGCAAAGCAATAATTCTAACGAAAGGGCCTTGAGGTGCGTGACCTTCCATTCAAGCCCTCGGAGTTCCCAGTAGAAACTTCCTATGTCTGATACCAATTCTGAACCTCAGGAGGCCAAGAAGACTAAATGAGGACACAAGTCGATAGGTATCAACCAGTTCACAGATCCATGGGTAAGAAATGATACGGACGAAGCTTCCATAACGATCAGGGGGCAGACCTTGTTCCATTACCCCTTTCCGGAAATTGTAGATATGATGGCTGCCGCTGCCTGGACAACAGCCCCCAGATTGTGGTAATTTGAAGACAGTGTCCCCCAACAACCAGCGCTTGAACACGTGGCCTATGAACATCTCCTAGACTTTCTCTGGTACAAATGTTGGCCAACAGCCACAGATCAGAGGATTTGACTATACCGTGCAAAGCACTACAGTCTCGCAGATTGGCATAAAACTCCAAGAGATCTACCAACTCTTGGAGATGGAGGCCTCCAAGAAGAAGTGTAAGGTCCGCTGGTTACTCGACGATGAACGATATATCTTTGAGAAGAATGACATACAGGCAGGTATCATACGTCCACTGGGAGGAATCATGCTGATAGTGGTCCTCAGACTCGCAAGGAGCCATACGTTAGCAGCTACATTGCCACCGCCATTTACCACTGTTTTTTCAAGGCGAACAAATCCCTGGGTGTTCAAGATTCGCGCTGTCTGGTGCAAATGTCACCCGAATTCGTCGGTCATATTGCAACCGCCCTCCAGTGGCACCTCCACACCTATGTTGCCACTGGCAAGGCTGTACAAGCGCTGCTGTTTAACTCTATATACACTGTTGGCGAGTAAGCATTCCAATGGCCGGTACACCATAACTGACCATCGCAGCGATATACTAGAGGGATCAGGAAATGTAGGATAGCGCGTATATAACGCCAGAATCGTCAGATATTGCCATGGCCTTGATACAACATAAGGTTCTATATATCAGAAAACAAAACGGCAAGGAGGATCAACATATAAGTCTTCCAAAACCGACGGCATTCCTGGCATCCAAGGAAAACCTCAGCAAGATGAAGGAAAAATTAGCGGCTCTAGAGGTGCTGCAAGACCCGGAGGATTCTGAATAATGGTCATTATCTGTAAGGTCAGAAAGTATACCTGAGGTTATTTGCCCTGAGCTAACCAGTTTACAGTGGAATGGACGGCACATGGGGTAGAATTGCCGATAAGATTCGAGAGGACGGTTTCCGTAGGTCTGGCGAAGAAAGTGAATTTGGTGTTGTAGTGTGAAGTTATGGTTTGGCAAATTAAGTTGGACTAGATGTGTTGCCAAAAGTATTATATTCATTGGTGAAAGTTTATATGTTAGTATGAATTTCATCATGCAGTAGCTGTCTTCCAGCTACCGGAAGTATATGTTTATTGTGCCATAGCTCCAGTGGAACTTGTGCCATAGCTGTTGTAGACTACTGCAACTCCATGACCATCATACCATAGCTCCACTAGAAATTGACCCATAACCCTCGTAGACTGCACCAACTCTATGATCATCGTGCCATAGCTCCACTGGGAATCGAGCCATAGCTCTCATAGACTACTGCAACTCTGTGACCATCGTACCATAGCTCCACTGGAAATTGTACCATAACCCTCGTAGACTACCGCAACTCCATGATCATCGTGTCATTGCTCCCTTAGAACTCCATTGACCATTGTGCCACAGTTCATGCGGATATTCGGTGAATATACCGATAGCACCATATGATGCCCATTCAGACCATTCATAGCTTTAGAGTGGACTCGACTTGTAGCTGCCGCATGCGCAGTGTGCTATCGCAAAATATCCATCCTTCTTTCGGATGCATAATCTAATTCTATAGATTTAGCATGAGCTCAATTTGTAGTTGCCGCGTACTCATTGTGAAATTGCAGGATATCCACCCTCCATCTAGCGGCACTGCATCATTCTCTATACATGTAGTGGCCGAATAGAAGTAGTCATATTGGAATATAGAGGGCTCGGTACATCCACCAGATATCCGGATATATGATCTACCAATGCATAGAGCCTGTGCGCATGCACACGACAACATCAGTCAGATGGTAGTCCACTCCCAGACCCACCGATCGTAAATGCATCCATAGGCCCATGCGCAGATGTCTATGGACCGACTATGGATAACTATAGGATGCATGTTGCCCAGGGGTCCATGGGATGCTTGCTATGAGCTGCGCGTGTGCACATGTGAGCATAGTGCAGTCTATAGTTGATTTGCACTTTTGCCAATGCCAGTATAGATGAGAATTGCTATAGAGAAGAACAGTGTGGAGCACAGAATTAGATGGGACAAGGAAATCCACACTTTCCATGTGCAGAACAGATGTTTCCAACTTGACACTATCATACATAGACATGTTGTGGGTGGTGAAAACGATGGCAAAGTAGAGTGTGAGGAGGGTAGTGGGTGAGGGAATGGTAGTTCTATTAATGTATATTCTAATTGAAAGAAGAGATTTGATTATATTCCAGCCATGTATATTGCTATAAATGCTGGGTTGTCTATGAAATAACCAACTGTGGGATAGATTTCATATGTACCAGAGAATAAGCTGATTGGCCTAGATAACATCAGATTATCTGAAAGTGACCAATCAGGATTCAAAGAAACCAGACAAAGAAGGAAGGGACATTCAGACACATGTGGATGGTGGTGAGGATGATATTAGCGCAGCTACTTGCAGTTCACTAGTAAGGACTGTTCTTGGTACAATCAGCACTGAATGTAAACTTCAGTGTATTGATCAGGTGGTCAGGCTGTGTACTAAGTATCCAATTCGCCTGTCACAATTTGATTTAGTCTCTGCCAAGCAGCAATAAATGCCAGGCCTTACTGGAATTGTGTTTCTGGTGCACCAATTTTGTGTAACCTGGTGGAATGTGACCAGATGGGTTTGGGATCTGAATATGCCAGGAGTATTGGTGGCAGGTAACAAGGGTCTCAGCGAGACATTTACCTAAGTGGCAGTAGCTATAATATGTCAACTGCTCATTGCAAGGGTTGTTATGGGTATGGTGATGAACATGTTAAGACAATTGAGGATCTTCATTTCAAGTTAAATATGACACATTGCATATACTGTAGCTGCCAGCTATGACCCACACTGACATGATGATGCACTCTACATAGACTTGATCTAATACACCTGCACAGTGTTACCTCATCCATATAACGCTAAGTGGTAAACAAATCAACAGAAAAGAATCACAAGATCAATGGCAGAAGATGGAAACCAAACCAGGCCAAGCCCTGAGCTCCTCCCAAATGATCGTGCTACTGATTACGTAACTGGAGGGGTCAATAATGCACCTATTTTCAGACATGGTTGTCGATAGTACAGTCAGTTTCAACAGTCTTGAGTTCCAGTCAATGGCACATTCAATGGTGACACTGATCTGCCGAAGGGTCAATTATACTGGTTTGCAGTCTTTCAGTTCCAATTACAGGATTTCGTTCAGATGTCTGACTCAGTATCAGAGTCCATAGTAAAGACTGTTATCTTTAGGATTGATGCCTTCCACTTGACAGATGACATGGAAGTGTTGATAACTGTTTCAGTTCTGAATGCAAGTGCTCGTAACCTGATGTTCAGTGGTAGATCTGTACAGATGTAGGCAAAGTTGTGTCTGTGTCAATATCGAATGTGGAGATGCTTCTCCATTGTATAAGTCACCTTGACCGTACAATCACCTTGAAAGTAATGATCACCATTTCTCTAACACTCACAAGAGTTCATAAATGGTTACTGAGTGGCAGATGTATCAGTCGTGAAGTATGTGACAGTTCCAGTGTCAGGATTGGAGAATCCATTCCATGGGTCACTGTTCTGTCTATGCTAGCCCTAAGAAGCTCATTCCCAGAAGTTGTAAATCTACATATACAGCCTTCCAGGTAGAGTAATAGGGTTGTCCCAATTGAAGGTTTAAGGTCCAAGGTTCATACTATACAGCCTCTGATACTGCTTTCTTGCCCTCAGAGTGGAGGAGCCCACTCACATTGTTGATTGATAACAACAATGGCTGCTGCTGGTCTGTTGCATCAGTGATCGCTAAGGAGATACCTGGGAAACTCCTGCGGCCGAGCAACTATGGTGCTCCCAGGGGGTGTTTTGTGGCTCTGTTGACATTTGCCAAGTATCTGCAGTCCATCACATGCCCAGTTCTCATTGGCAATCAATGCACCATACTGTATGCCAATCTCCCCATGTATGGCCACTGGTTGACCTGTTATAGAAGATTTCAAACACATCCTCATGACACTGATGTTGCAATGGGCAATGATATCATATATGACGTGTAACTCATCGAGAAGCTGTGTTTGGCATGGCAATTCATAGCATGCTTAATATGTAGTTCTATGAAAGTCTTGTGGACCTACACATTGACTAGACTATTATGATACCCATGCAATATTGTATGCTTGATACGATACATCATGCTGCATACAAACAACTTGAAAGCAAGCCACCAGATACACTTCATTCCATGTTCTATCTTATGATCTGAAGTTTACTGGTGATTGCTTTTGATTCCACACACCCAGCATACTTGAATGTACAATCCCAATTGTGCTTGATGGTACACTTCCAGCCTGCTTAGCTTACACTCTCAAGGAAGCTCTCAAGATGCTCCCAAGTACACACCAAGTATGCTGCCAAGAACAATCCCAAGCATGTCCTGAAGGACATTACCATCTGCACTTGATGGCACACAATCACCCTGCTTGACTGTATACTCCCAAGTAAGCACTCAAGATGCTCCCAAGTGTACTCCTGAGCATGCTCACACATACACTCCCAAATCCTCTCGATGGCACACTGCCAGCCTACTTGACTGTATTCACCCAAATAAATACTCAAGATGCTTTCAAGCACACTTTCTAGCATGCATTCAAATACACTTACAACTGCACTTGATAACACACTCTTGGCTTGCGTAACTTCATATTCCCAAGTGCACTCTTAGTACCCTTCTAAGCATGACTCGACGTTGCTCTTAACTTATTTGCTGTGAATCATCTTACAGGTGCTCCCAAATGCACTCAATGCTACTCTTTGACTCCACCGGGCTCTGAGCTGTCAGGTACACTCTCAAGTGGGAACACAGTCGCAATCTCAATTGATAATACTCTCCCATGCATGACGCTGCCAGTTTCATTCTGCGGTGACTAAGTTTCGGATGCTAGGAACCGGGAGATTTGTGGGAGGTGCCAAATGGCAGGCAGTGTATAGTGGATGGCGGGTAGCATGTGGCGTATGGTGTATATTGGGTGGCAGGTGGTGTTTGTTGGTGGAAATCATGATGTCAGTGAATATGATAGTACAAACATTATCTCTACTATTGCCAACATGATAATATCTCATGATAACCGAAAGTGCTGGGGTTAAACATTGCTATACCAGATTTGGCAGAAGAAGTAGATAATTGAATCATATGGGGAGCAGATCTCTGATGGAGGTTTGCATAGCGGAATCTGCTGCCAATGTCTGATCAATTGTAGCTGTTTGTATATGCATTTGATCTGGCACTCATTGTGATGTTAGTCATTGTGGTAGTGATTGTTGTACGGTGGCGTGTACTTGAGTAGTCGAGTGTGTGCGGGCGTATGCGAAGGTGTGTGTATTGTATCGTGTAAGGAGACATGTCGCATCCACATAAGGTCGATCGATGACTAATAGTGCTAACTACAAAAGAGGCAAGTTACATCATAGTCCTTGGCATAGTGATATCCGTACTTCCAATCAGCTCAACACTTCTCCAGGACGGCTATCAGGTCCGTTTCAAACAAAAACAGTAAACAAAGGAGATCAGGAGCCAATCAAACATTGTGGATCTCCTGGAAACAAACGTGCCCAATCAATCAATTTGCTTTCCGATGGCAGTCCCGATGCCATTTCCAATTGCCATTCCAATTCCGATACCATTTCTGCGACCATTTCTGAGCTTACCGAGGCCATTTCCGAGGCCATTTCCGAGTCCAATTCCCAACATTCCCATTGCAGCACATTGCTTCAGGAAGGCGGGCGTTGGCAGTGGCTTTGGGAAGCAGTCGGCGAGCATCTCAGCAGTCGGTACATAGCTCAAGTCAATGTCTCCGTCTCTAGCCATATCTGCAGCAAGATAGTACTTGGTCGCAATGTGTGCAACTGCAGTTCCGGGGTAGATTCTGCTCTTGATGCTCGCAATCACTGACTGTGAATCGGAGATCATGTGAGGGATAGTCGGGATGCCGAGCTCGTTCAAGACATGTGAGATCTGTGTGAGTCTTATACAGCTTACTCCAAAGGCATATTTTTGAGCATCGGTCGTGGACTGGGCAGTCGACTTCTGTTTTCTCAATCGCCAGTCGACCGCTCCTCTGGAGTTGATGACCAGTCCACTTGTCGATTCATAGTCATGCGGGCATCCAGCATAGTCCGAATCGACATAACATCCAAGTGCACTTTCTCCTTCTCCTCCAAGTGCTGCTCCAAAACGCAGACGCCAGTCCTTCGTGCCGTTGAGGTACCGAAACACGTGCTTGAAAGCTACCATATGCTCATTGCTCGGGTCATGATTGTACCAGCTGAGAACTCCGATGGCATATACAATATCGGGCCGAGTGGCAGTCATCGCGTACATAAGCCTTCCGATCATCAATTGGTTTATGATCGGATCGCAGGCTTCTTCATCGGGCTTCCTCTTGTAAAGCTTCATTGCCATTGGTGTGGCAACTGGCCTGTACTCATCAATTCTGAACTTCGCCAAGATGGTCCGAATGAAGCTGTGCTGATGGATGCCAATCGTGTGAGGCTCCCAATTGCGTTCGATGTTCATGCCGAGATAGAAGGAGACACTCCCGAGATCATGCATCCGGAACCTCTCCTTCATCTGATCCGTGATCCGCCCAATCAAGCCCTCGTTGGCAATGATAAGGAGATCATCGACGTACAGAAAGACTGCAGCGACTACTATGCCGTGATGCTCCTGCTCATGGAGTACGAACAGTCCTCTATCGACGTGTGATGCCACGAATCCAATCAAGATCACGAAGTCATTCAATGTGCCGTACCGAATGTGCGAACACTGTTTCAGGCCATGAAGAGACTTTCTCAAGCGGAGTACCATCTTCCGCGAAGTCTTTGTTAATCTCCCTGTTTGGACCAACCGATAATATCCCTGCGGCGGGTGCATATCAATCTCTTCTTCCAAGTTGACTCCCAAGAAAGCCGTGCAGACGTCCATTTGATGGATCTCGAGATAGTACTTGGGGGCAATGGCGAGTGCCAGCCTAACGTGGCCCAAGCGAGCAGTCGGTGCATGCATAGCCTGGTAGTCGATGCCTTCGATGTGGTGATTTTCTCCACAGACTAGCATGGCCTTGAACCGCTGCACATTGCCTGCTCCATCGCGCTTGATCTTGTATACCCAGTGACTTGGCAAAGCCTTTCTCCCTTGCGGAAGCTTCACAAAATTTCCAAAGACTTGAAGCTGACCCATTGCATCTAACTCTTCTTTCATCGCCGTATGCCATTTGTCGGAGAGCGGAGACTCGGATGCTGCTTTATAAGACTTTGGATCGTCGATCCCTTCCTCGTGATCGTGATTGTTGAAAATCGCAGCTGCAGCGTAGATGGGGATCATATCCTCGAATTCCTCATCGTTGAGAGCCAATTGAACAGACTGTGGCAACGTATCCTTCCCAGCGTGGTTTCGGCGACTGCCTTTGGCCGGCAGCTTCCATGCATCTCCAAGTGACGTCTCAAGGCCAGCCAATTCTAGTGACTTCTTCTTTGGCTTCGGAGGTGATTTGTCATCTAATGGCTCCTCCGTGTGACGTTCGGAATTTCCATCTCCGGTTGGTTGCTTCTTGATTGGCTGTGAGGTTTCAGATTGGTTCTTGTTGGGTGTGGGTTCGGGTTCCTCGATGACATCTCTGTAGAAATGCTCATTCAAGATCGCTTCGTCTGCAGCATTCGGTGCTGTGTACCGCTTCCCTTCTCTGAATACCATATCTCGGGTGCGGTGAAGCGTCCTGGCCAATGGATTGTATACAAAGTACTGCTTAGTCGATATGCTGTACCCAACGAATATGCCGGGAGTGGCTCTGTAATCCAGCTTCTTTCGTTTCTCATTTGGAACGTGGACAAAAGCCAAGCATCCGAACACATGGATATGCTTTAACGATGGCTTCCTCCCATGCCAGGCCTCGTACAGAGTCTTGCCAACTACCAATCCCGTCGGAGTGCAGTGCGTGAGATAGACCGCCACTGAGACCGCAAAGGCCCAGTACTCCTTCGGAAGTCCGGCAACGTCCAGCATGCAGCGTACGCATTCGCCAATCGTGCGGTTCGCCCGTTCGACGACTACATTGGACTGAGGAGTGTAGGGCGTAGTCGTTTCCTTTGAGATCCCATCTGATTTTAGGTATTCTGCGAATTTCTTGGAGGTATACTCACTGCCTCCATCAGTACGAAATCGCTTCACTTGCTTGCCCGACTCCATTTCTCTAAGAGCCTTCCATCCTTTGAATTTCACAAGGGCTTCTGACTTGTACTTCAATCTGTACTCATCCGTATGCCTCGTGGTGTCGTCGATGAAGAACACCATATATCGACCTACTCTGATGGCTGTTTCCAGGGGACCACATATGTCCGAGTACATGAGCTGCAGAGGCTCAGTGGCACGGGAGGTCGTGGGAGCAAAGGGCTTTCGAGCTAATTTGCACTTGATGCAGCTCTTGCAATCGCACTTGCTGGTCATTCTCGGAGCATCGGTGATCGTCAGCAAGATCTCCAAAGCCTTGAGACCTACTTGTGCCAGGCGGAGGAGCCATAACATCCGCTTCTCTGCATCATTCCGAGATGCATGCCCAGTCGTCCTAAGTGCCAGCAGGCAGCTGTCATCCATATCGGTGTATGTGGTCGATTCCAGAGCTCAGTCCAGAACGCGATCCAGAAAGAATAGCCCATCGACCTGAGGTGCAGTGGCAATCTGCTTGCCATGGCAATTGTAGAGGATAACACGTAGTAATTTACCGGTTCGACTTTGACATCCTTCTCCATGATCTCAGACTGTCAGATGAGGTTGAATGACCCCGGCAAATGCACCACTTCTTGGAGTATGATCGTTTCCATCTTTCCATCTGGTAGCTGGCAAATCAACCTGACACATTCATATCCTGATGCAAACGATGTGAACCCATTGTATCCCTTCACCTTCTTCATATTCGGAGGATATTCGGTGTACGTGATGAACATTTATCGATGGCCAGAGATGTCAGTCATGCATCCGCAATCGATAAACCAATCACTGGATGAAGCATTTAAGCTGGCCACCATCCAATAGTTCTCGATCCACGTGGTGAGAGTCGAATTAGCCAATGCTTCAGTTGATGCTTTGGCTCGAGTATTGGCAGCCTTGGGAGGATCACCACGCTGCTTGCTCAAGCAGTTTTCGGTGGTGTGCCCTCGCCGATGGCAATGAAAGCACTTCCGGAAATCGTTCTCTTTCCAATCGTTGTCTCCCTTATTATCTCTCTTATCCCTCTTTGGACTTCTGCCGCTTTTACCGGCTTTACCGCCATTACCACCAGCTTTCTTTGCAAAGAGCAGAGCATTTGGAGCGAGCCCTTTCTCTCTCTTGATTGCACCTTCCTGTTCAATGAGCTTGGTGACGATCTCATCGGGGGTGGTGGTCATCGTGGCATTTTTGTCCATCATGAGCTCCATGATGACTTTCCACTCATTCTTCCTTGGGATCCCGCGAAGGAGGTAAAAGATGTGCTCTTGCTCACTCATCTTGGCGTTTGTCTCTGCAGAGTCCGTATCGGCATCAGTGTCAGTGGTCAATGGTGCTGTCAGTCCCATGCAGAGATTGTAATCCTTGACTTTCCGATCGATCCACGATGCGTAGTCGTCGACATCTCCGCAGTCCTGTAGCTTGTTGCTCCAACGGTCTTCCCTAATCTCGAAGATGTTGAGCTTCAGCTTGGACTTTTAGGCTGATGCTAGCTTTTCCCAAAGCGTCTTCGCATCGCCAACGACCGTGTATTCCGCTTGAATTCTGGGCTCCTTGCCCAGTAGGATAGTCGATCTGGCAACACCATGGCGATTCATTCAGTCTTTGAATGCAGCCTCCTCTGTAGCGGTCGCGTTTGCTGCTGGCTCTTCCGGCTTGTCGTCCTAACCTTTGATGATACCATACACTTGCTTCTGTTCGAGAAGTAGGGCCATCTTGGTAGCCCATTGTGCATAGTTCCTGCCATTGAACTTGGTGATGGTGATCGTAGTCGAACTCATCTTGTATCGCAATCGTCAGTTATAGTAGTCTCTCGGACTCTACCGGAGACGTCCAGCTGCCGCAATCAGAAGTAGGGCAGGGTGAAGCGTAAGTGGTTAGATTGTGGAGACGCTTCTCCGTGACGATGCTGACCTCCACTCGACAAAGGAAAATGGAAGTGTTGATCGTCGGTTCCCTTTTAAACACGAAGGTTCATTGCCTGTTGTACAGTGGCGTGTGCTCGAGTAGTCGAGTGTGCGTGGGTGTATGCGAAGGTGTGTCCATTGTATTGTGTAACGAGACGTGTCGCATCGACATAAGGTCGATCGATGACTAATGGTGCTAACTACAAAAGAGGCAGGTTACATCATAGTCCTTGGCATAGTGATATCCGTACTTCCAATCAGCTCAACAGTAATATTGAAGGTGAGTATGATGGTGATGGTGATTGTATCGAAAGCATGTACTTAAGTAGAGTGCATACATCAATATCAATTTCCAAGCTTTAATTGACATACAGCGTTCAATTGGCAAAAGCTTCCACAAACTAAGTATTCTAGTGGCACAAACCGTCCGGTGGAAATGTGACTATTGGAGAACTGCAGCATTCTCATATGCAGCCCCGAATCAGGCTCACAGGCAGGCTCGCACACTAGCTCACAACCACGCTCATGATCTAGCACTCCCTCATGCTCCGGGTCAGGCTCTCAGGTAGACACTCGAGTGGCCACTAAGGAATGCTATCCATAAATGTATAACCATGAGGGAAGCATGTTGGCAGTTAAGACTGCCTGAGATCAATGCGGTGCCAGCCGTGTATTGTTACAAAGTTCTACATGTTGATATCAATTGCCTGACCATGAATGACTATAGACTGTAGGTTATGCCAGGGTCTCCCAGATGCTTTATGTCAGCTGGATGTGGACAAATGTGTTTCTAGCAAAGTGTGTAGTCGATACACACTTTTGCCTTTGTGGTCCACATTCATCCAGACTAATGGAAAGTTACTTTCTGTACATATCCTGACTTTATCTCGTCCACTTTACAGATTGTTGCTGTAAAGATATAAGCCCATTGCACTCATCACTGCTGACATGACAGCCTTCAAAGTCATCCCAGCCATTCCGGCCATCTCAGACATCCCAGACATCCCAGCCATCCCAACTATCAGAGCCATCCCTGCTCTCATAGTCATCCATACCATCTATGCCTGCACAGCCCATATAGTGATGAAACACGATAGGTGTACTATTTTGTTAGCAGGAATCATTGTTTGTGCCTGTCCAATCGTTATCTTGAGAGCCCAGGATGTCTACATCTACATCTGAATCAAGTTCTATTTATGTCTGGGACGCTGTAGCCTCCTTTATGTTTCGGTTCATGGCAGCATTGAGTTCTCCACATGAATGTTGTTCAGCCCAATGACTGCATCATGGTTGTGGGCAGACTCTGCAGATATCGTCATGAATCTGTCGAGATGATTGAGCTGAGTGAGTCTGAGTGTAGGTTGACATATAACCAATGTAGTAGCTGCCAGCCTCAACTGACAGATATATAATTATGTACTCCACAAAGTCTCGGTTTTGCAGTGGGATTACAGCCACCAAGTGTGTGGGCGAATACACTTCACTAATTCTGGAATATGACACAGACCAAGTATTGTTGCATTATCTGTAAAAATCAAGAGCAGTAGGGATGGCATAGACTGAATTCAGCACCCTGTCACCATAGAGTGATCCAGAAAGCTTTACCCCTGGGGCATCTACTCCTACTTCAGCTGTTGAACTAATCTTGCTGTTCAGAACACTCAGAGAGGGAGAGACATCATGGTGTATCATTATTGACACAACCTGAGATCCTGATTTCAAACACATGAGCTGATTGGACCTGGATGAAGTAAATCTTATTCCTGTCAATCAGCATTCTAGTCATAATATGCTGGAAAATGGATTCAATATTCACCTTCTTTCATGTGACACAGTAACATCCAGCTCAAAACCATTACGCAATGGCCAACTCTTACTCTGGGCAAGAAGTTTTGTGATTGTTGATAAGTCTCATCAGTACAAGACCAAAAATAGTATAGGCCAGCAAACTGCAATGAACGCAAGAATTGGATTGCAATTTCCATTCTCAACTGTTTCGGGATTCCATCCACTGTAATATTGGCATTATCTGACACTCTGCCTGTATCTAGGCGCAACTGAAGATTCAAAGGATGACACTATAATGGAGAATCATAGTGTAGAGATACTGAAGTGTCTCACAAAGAGGTTAATGAATGCCACCAGGATTGAACACATTGACGCACTGAAGGATGTGGTAAATCAGGTAATATAAACTTGAATTGATTGAATGATAGGTAGCAAATTGGAATTGGAACTTGTGAATTGATGTATAAGTACTTGCAATGAGAATGCACACCTCATTTATCACTTTTAGAGACACATTAAGCACCCAATACTGAATAATTTTCTTCAATGATACAATTTAGAAGGTGCTTCAGATGCATGGCAGATTCAGAGATTGCATTCTGACTGTGTTTTCTTTGGATTTGGGAAACACCAAGCCAAGCAACATCATTTCAGGATGATGGCATGATGAATGACCACTTGATACTTGTGATGCTTCTTTGATCTTTTGAAGTCAGAGAGATTTATTGCTGCAAACCTATGCCAATAATCCAGTTTGATATTGCAGATCGAATGACTTTAATTCTTCACTGGAGGTACTTCTTGATGAGCATGTGAGATCTGACAATGTACGATCCTGTGCACCTCACCCATACAAGTGGTGCTCTTTCGTTCCCTCTCTTATCCTGTTTGTTACTTCAAGTGATGGCCAATGATGTATTTTACAGATCTTTTGGATACTTTCCCCATGTATGCAGCGTTGTACAACAATGAACATACCAAATTGCAGGTTATATTCAAGGATTCCACGGATCCCTCTGTTTTTGTAACTGCACCAACCATGGGCAGAACAGGCCTCAAATTTACTGCAGCACACTATATGGCAATAACATGGAAATTATGGGTATTGAATAAGCAGTGCCAGGCATTGGCGTAAGACATCTTGCTAAGGTATCATAGAGTTGAACAAATACAGCTACTGAATATGGGAACTGGTGTCCAGCATAACAAAATAAGTAATCTCTCAGATCACTCCAAACAAGACCAAATGAGAGTTGTTTTGTTTTTCAGTATGTTTTGATCATACTGTATTTATGCTACTTAGAATATCATAGCTACTTTCTCTCCTCTGCCTTTGGGCTGGCGTGCCCAAGGGCTGAGCTCTACTTCTGTTAGCAAGAACCAAACGAGAGTTGGGTATAGCTTATCCAGTCAACTGGACATCATGCAGTCAGTGATTTACTGTATGCTACAGTCACGGGAGCACCATTCCAAGGCAATGACAGATATCAGTAACACATTATGCTCAGATGGCGACCATCAAAAACAATGTTCGATTGCTAGCTTAGTTCAATTATAATATCCCTCTATAGATATTGAACCAGTCAAACATTTTCAACTGATACAAATCATCAAATTGGGTTATTTATATGGTACAGTTTTGTATTTAAATACACCATGTCTGGCTGTTAACTGGAAGTGAATCAAATTTTGATGTTCCAGTTGTTGCATCTTCAATTTCAATTGCTGGGCGTGTGATGTCCTTCGCTGTCTTGAGGACCAAGTTTAACAAAGTTGAGATGAAGTTAATTGATGAGTACTTGTTTTATAATGTTACAGGCATGCCAGTGGAATGGACCAGAGCAGTGGTATAGAAATATTGCTGGCACTGATAGACTGATGCAGCCTCTGCAAGTAATATACTTCTCAATGTCAGAATGTCAACACTATTCAATGTGTACTGTAGCAATCTCAAAGTCCAGACTGTCGTCATCTTCTAACAATCAGCTAATTTCAAATTATAAAATAGAATTTACTGCAGGGCATGCATATCCATGGCAAATTCCAGGGGTGCTGGAAACTTGAATGGAGATCCAAATTTCACATTCCACAGAATGTAAGTAAATAATTCCATTGACGCAAGTGTACCAGAAAACACCTCATATGTTTTGAGTCTCCATATGACTGATCTAGCACTTCAGATTGTCAAATAAGAATTGCATTCAAGTAAATATAGAAGATATCGATTGCCTGTGTGCGAGTGTGATTCATGGCTTGTATAATTGTGGCAAATCTGCAGTGTTCACAGGGATCATATTGTAGTCATGGCAACCAGCATATCTGCATCTCACAGAGTGGGATGGTGAATTGTTGCTTGTGTATTCTTGGCTAAGCTGCAGTTGTTGTTACAGCGTATATTCTTGTATGTAATTGAAGTTTAGCCACACCACGAATTTGCAATCCAGTCATGTATAATAGTCATGGATATGTAACAAGGCACTCTAGACAACTCATGATTAATCAATGAGGTATCACTCCAGCTCAAGTTCACCATAGAGTAATATGTCAGCCACCATAGACCTTGTACTTTGTCTGCTGTGCCCTTCAGAATTGCCATAAGCTACATTCCCAGCATGCATTGTTGAATACTGAATAGATTTCAATTCGTCAAGTGGTGCATACACCATGTCATCAATCAGAGACTCTACGTGATCAGGTCATCAGCAAAATGTATGTTACCCTCTGGGAGTGTCTGGAAGTTGTCAGACCAGAATCCCAGAGTGTTCAAGTCCCACCATGTACCGGACTGATGAATTGGCCATTAACCGCACTGGGGTCGCAAGCAAAAAATGTAGGTTGACATATGAGGTCCAGTGACAACCAGGGGAACACCTTTGAGCTCCAACAACAAGCCTGGGAGCACCTAGGAGCGCCGCTGACAACCCAGGGAGCATCTCAAATTACTGTAGAGCAGCATGAGTAAAACCACATGTTCTTTGGGAACACTGCTAACGCACCTTGAAATCACTACTACAACTTATCATCCAACAATTTTTAAACCTCATTTATTCAGCATGTAATCTCATCTAAGTATCCATATTGCTACCTATCTACCCATGATATGTATGGACTGGCTGCAGCCGGGACTTCAGAACAATTCTAGTTGTGTGTGTAAATGACGACAAAATAAATAAAGAGATACACATTGAGTCTGTGATTGAGTTAACTTAGCAAAGCCATTCGACGCCATGATCTAGAGTGTTTGCAGATGCGCTTGAAGGCCATGTTCGTGAGGGTTTCAAGATATGCACTTGGAGGCCATGCTCGTGCGAAGTTGGAGGCCTTAATAGAGTGCATTTGGAGATGCACTTGGAGCCCATAATGGTGCGAACTATTAGGCAATAATAGTGCATGATTGCAAATACCCTTGCAGGCCATGATCATGGGAGATTGCAGATGCACTTGGAGGCCATAATCAAGCGAGTTTGTAGATATGTACCTGGAGACCGTAATCAAGCGGGAATGGAGATTCCATTGGAGACCATGATCATGCGAGATTGAACAAGTCCTTGGAGGCATTCGAAGGACGGCATGCTAGTCGGTTAAACTCTATTCATTAGTTTGTTGGCTTGCAACCATCAAAATGTGGCAAGGTGACTATAACGTGAAGCTCTCACCCAGAGCTGGTTGATAGTGGTCAATTATGCAGGGAGGTCTGCCACAAACTTATGCTACATTCAGTGGTTGACTTCTAATCAGGAGACTGAAGGGAAGACAAACAACCATGGGTGGATGATGTACTGAGTGACAGCTGTGCTCGGTGTATGGTGAAATCGATTTATATTGTACTTGGAGTATGGTCTACTTGGAGTATGCTGTTCTCAGTGTAAGGTGTACTCGGTGTGTGGAGTACTTGGTGTATGGTCTACTTGGTGTATGGTGTACTCGGTGTATGGTGTACCCCGTGTATGGTGTACTGAGCATATGGTGTAGTTGGTGTATGGTGTACTTGGAGTATGCTGCATTTGGTGAATGCTGTACTCGCAGGATACTGTACTTGGTGAATGCTGTATTTGGCCAATTCTGTACTTGGTGAATGCTGTACTTGGTGAATGCTGTACTTGGTGAATGCTGTACTTGGTGAATGTTGTACTTGGGATAGACTGTACTTGGTGGATGCTGTATTTGGTGAATGTTGCACTCGGTGGATGCTGCACTCCATAGATGCTGTACTCAGTGTATGCTGTACTTGGTGTATGCTACACTCAGTGTCAACTCATAATCATACGATTGAGAGATACAGTGGAATGATTAACCATGCTGTAGTTGCAATAATGGTAGAGGTGTGGATAACAATGAGAGATCGGATAAAAATGGGAATGATATTGAGGATCTGTACGGAAATGAGAAATCGGAGGTATGGCATGCTTCAACTAAGTTGTGAAGATTTCGCATCAGTGGTAATCCCCGCTGGATTCTGAATCGAATCTGCCTTATCTGGAATGATAAATTTTTGAGCATATGAAATTCTCGTAAGTTCCAGTTTCCCATGATGAATCGCACCAACTTCTCTCATCTCTCTCATTCTCATCCTCAACTGTACCATCACCTAAGATCTCAAAGTCAAGTCATTTCTCTATATCTTTCCATGCCATGATCCAGAGTTAACATCAAGTATATCATATACACAGTACACTATACACAGAGTACAGCATAACCTGAGTACGGCATAAACTGCATACTGTATCATCCCATGATCAACTGTCTCCCGCTTCCAGCCAGTCTCTCATCTCTCAGCAGATCATGTTGTGCTCAATTCTTTACATTCCCACTATAATGAGTTAACCAACAAATTGAGTCTCAGCTTCTATTGCGCCTCCCTCCCAAACAACCACCATCAGATTCACCACCTCCAAGCAATCCAAACTTGCTCAATCATGGCATTCAAGTGTATGTCCAAACTCACTCGATCAAGGGGTCTAAGTGCATCTCCAAACTCCCTGAATTATGGTCTTGAACATTGCAGGATTGTAACCTCCAAGTGCATCACCAAACATGCTTAATTAAAGTATCCAAGTTCGCACAATATCGGCCTGGATGTCCAAATCTCCAAACTCGCTTGATCGGAGCCTCCATGTGGATCTGCAAAGTCGCTTCATCACTGCCTCAGAGTGTGTCTCTAACTTCACTCAATCATGGAGTCCATGGGTATCTCTGAATTCACTCCATTATGGTCTCCATGTGCATCTCCAAACTAGCTCCATCACTGACCGGGAGTGTGTATCCAGGTTCACTTGACCACAGTGTGTTGAAACGGTGAAGCTAGAAGATGGACAGCCCATCATTAAATCTCAGCTGCACCTCGTATGGCATCTGGACAGAGCTTTTGTGAATGATTAGTTTCGCCCCGAGGCGCATTGGAATGCGGTAACAGGGTCTGAATTGTTGCTGGGCCATGATGAACCGCACCAATTGTGTGGATCTTTGTAAGCTTGGCAAGAGTGCGTGAAGAACCACACAAATAGGGTTGATGTATGAATGTTCAGCAAGCATGCGTCAGACCAGGAGTTGGGAAAGATGGAGTGAGCTTTTTGTAAAATGAGATGATGTCTATCTACCCTGAGGACTGCCAAATATATACTCCCCAACAGTTAATCCATCTCGGTTATCTCTCTATCTCTATATGGATATATATATTGAGAGACTTCAATAATACATGCGATATCATATTGTAGTGAGCTCTGTTGCAGTAACAAAAACACATATGATACATGAAATGCCACGTGTTTGTGGAACCCTAAGGACCACTGCTGTGAGATTATGGCACTAACTCTCCTGCAAAGCTCATGCAGAGACCTCTGCTTCGCTCGAATCCTCCTACAGATCTGCACCAAAGTGTCGGCTGCTCTTGAAATTTCCCGCAAACCTGCGAAGTTGTCTCACCCATAGCAAAATTTGACTTCCTAATATTCAAATCTCAGAGCACCCTGAATGCATCTCCCAAACTGCGGGTGGTTTCAGGAACACCTAACAATGCTCTTGCGGAGGCTTTAAGCACTGTGCAATGCTTCAGGGGTGTCTGGAAGCATCTGGAAGTACCCAGAGCTACTGGTAATGGCTATCGGAGTGTCTGGGAGGTAGGTATATACCTTCCTGAACGAATTACATTTTGCTAATGGTGCTGGTAGCAAAACTGTGATGGCCTCTGCTATCGTCCAAGTATATACTGGATTAGGGTTTCTTGGCCACACCTTCAATATCATGACAATTAAATTCTGTGTAAACTGTCTGTTAAAGGATGGTAGCCACTGCACATTGACTTATATGTGCACAACTGTGGAAAACTAGTAACCTCACCTAATTTGATATCACCTAAGCAGTACATTTGGACCTATATTCCCAAATTCTAGAATCGCTTCTGTAAGTTAGGGCTCTGTACAGGATACTGAACCTTGAGCCAGGTTCTCAAAAGCTTGATGCTACTACACAACTGTGCTGATATCTGGCAACTACTGCTCACCCATATACAGCACATACTCAAAGAGACCTAAGTTGTCAATGCCTGGAGTGCAGATTTTGCTGAACTCTGCCTAAGTGAATATTTGACCCAATACAACGAGTATCTTGATATTGACTGTATGTCTCAATTACCATCAAAAGAGTTCAAATTGTAAGGATTCTCAAAGGCAGTCCCAGTTGAGTAACTCAGTAATTGGACCACTAACTGCTCATGCACTACATCCTTTAAAAGTCCAAACTGCATAAGGTATTTTTGTTTTTCATATGAGTATTCCACCAAGCCATCTGGTATGAAGATTGGCAAAAGATTTTGTTGCCATAAATTCAAGAGTAAGGAAACGATACCATCTGAGAGTGAAATTATCTGTTAGAGTGTTGTGAGCCTGCAACCCCAGCATTTGTACTGCATCCAGTATAATCTTAAAATCCTCAGTGGATATCAATTTTCCACAACTGCATCCGATGAGTCTTGTACCTGCCATTCACTAACAACTCAGTATGATTTTATACTATTATATATACCACTCAGCACATATATTCATATTTAGTCAACTTTGTAGTTGTGTGGCTCGTAATGAATATGTGCTTCTGCCATGTGAGATATAATAGAAATTTGACACATAACCTTCAAGTACGTAAGTATTCATCACCCAGCTGCATTCAATCTTCGCATTGATGAAAGTGTAAATTAATATTATCTCCCAATCATCATTTACCCTTAACATTCATTCAGTACTTCAGCATATGTCCTTGTACTGTAACATTTACTCCCACCGGCATGAACTATCGTACTTGTGTGATGGTATTTTGCAGACCTGATCTATGCAAAGGAATTGAAGTAAGGTTATAAAGGAATACGCTCACAAATGGCCTCATATACAGGTACATCAATAGATACTATTCCAGATGTTGATGGCAACATTGTAGAATAGTATAGAGGTAAGTGAAGGAAGGACTATTGCTAGGGATCAAAGGCTTATTGTGAGCCAACTTAAATCTATAGGGGGTGTTACCTTGCCCTGGAAACATCACATGCAGCCATGCTGTTACATTATCCCCCTGTGTAGGTGTAGACCTACTGAGCTGTATAAACTCGTAAAAGAGTCGAAGTGCTAAAAAATCAAACTAAAACAATTTCATCATAGGCAAATGTACAAAGCCGTAGGTCCCACAACCAATCACTACTGTATGGTACCCATTCAGCAGATCCAGTCTATGCATAAATTTGACTTCCACTTGACTTCTATTAGAAAGTGGTTAAAATCTGTGCTGAAACCATTTGTACTGGATAGAGATCTGAAGTGGTACAGAAGTAATGAAGTTGAGAATGAGAAGACAACCAACAATTATTGAAAGTAACACCATTCTCACTGTCTGCACTTCCAGATTGTTTGCTATTCAACGATCATGCTTGCACTTATAACTCATACCAAGTGTAGCTTATTGTCAGAATTGGACACAGTAATGTTGGTGACATCCCCAATTATAGTATGATCCATATCTTGACTTGGCAGCATCAATAGTGACTTCTGCTTGCCTCTTATTATAACCCTTGCTGTCACCATTGCTATCCCCACAGCCATTGCTATTGCCATGGCCACTGCCATGTAACTTGTAGGCCTCCCAGTAACTGGTCATACATAACATACATTCAAGAGTACAACCACTCTGCCTCTTTGAATTCCATGTGAACTCCCCATGCACAGCAGTTCATTGATGGTTGTTACTGCCTTTCAAGCAGTTGCAGTGGTCACATTTGCATTCGGTCTGTCTGAATGAAGCGGCTTGACTTCAATGCATGAATTGTAGCTTGTGCTCCTGGGATCATAGCAGTTGGTGATGGTCAATCATACATGACCTGATATCAATCTCATATGATTTTCGCTGCATGTTTATTTTTACCACATCAATATTGAAGCATATTTATGTTCCACAGATCCTTATGCATAGCTCTGTGCACCAACCTGGATGTCCAACATCATTTCCCAATACCAGAAACCGGTACAACGTCTCCACATTTGTTGATAATTGAATGTATTGACCGTGAGAGTCTGCCATGGCACCATCAATATGTCCAGTAGCATTATTCTGTGTTCCGTTTGGCAAGCCATTGGTACATATTCCAGTGAGTGTCTTCAGATGGTAGGGCTGACAATATTGCTGTTGTTTAACTCCAATGATCAGTTCTTCAGCCATGATTTTGCTTACATTGGTTGACTGGCTCAAGTAACACCATTCTGGACAGTAGTAGGTACATTCAGAGATGATTTTCGATCTTGTTCTGCACTTCTTTGGTACATCTAATTGCATTCGTTTGGGATAGATGTGACATGCTTGATCTTCCCATTGCCTCTCTGGTGTTCTTCCAGATGTGCCAATCATGCTTCTATTTGGTGCACATGGAGCAATGGTTGATATCTACTCTGTGCTTGTTGCACTTACCATTTCCAATGGCTGTATACCCTCAATGGCTTTTCTCTGCATATGCATCCTGCTCATTCTCCAGGTGAACATGTGAACTGTTGGCTTCATATCCACTTTGACATTTTCAGAGTTCACTTGTCATTTCACCAACTATTCCCATGGTGCGATTCTTTGCCAGTAAAGACACTCCAAGGTGCCATCTCACTGCACTTGCTGTACGGTAAGTACTTGCAGTAGGGGATAACTTTGATTCTGATAAGGTGATCGCTCATTTGTAAGTCGTAGCTCCACCAATGACCATGTCATTGCAGGTTCTTCAGATTCCATATTGATTGGTGAGGATTCGTTCTAAAGTTGGTCAATCAGTTGCAGCTGTGTAACTTGCGATTGCCAACACTCTGTTGTAATCTGACGCCAGATTGCAACCTGGATTAGAATTATCTTGATACAGCAATATGTGTAATTCGCATCACATTTGGTGTGCACTCTTCGCTATTCTCGGGGTACAGCCATTGCCTCTTCTACTCATGTGTACTAACCACATGTAGCCTTCATTTTTGGTGATCACTTTGCATGGTACTTGATTTCTGCATTGCTCGTACAGTAATTATTTGTGGTAGGAGTTACACTTCCAGCACTGTCATTCTACAATGTAAGAATTGTCACTGCAGGGATAATGTATCTCATATCACTTCGAGATATGCTGTATCGTCATTGTTGCTATCTGGCTGAGGATTCGATTTGGGATGGTATTCATCATTGTACTTGGGGCATGTAGCTGCAGTTGTTGGTATCACTGAATGGTGCTCTGAATCGCACCCAGTATCATACTCAGTGCTGTGATGGAACGCTTAAACCATTGGTCAGTATATGTTCACTCTGTTGTAACTCTGTAGCTCATAATCAAGATTGTGATCCTGCGAATGGTAAAACTTTGTATAACCTCAATATCATCAAATAGAAATGGAGATTGAATATCATCCCTTACCAATAACCCATCACCTGAGATCTATCTAGTGTCAATCACCTCCAGTCGTCCATTCATACCAGGTCACAATCCAGCCCTGGCCATTATCCGTTTCCACATAGCATCTGTCTCTGGCCGTGGTACATCTCTGACTGTGCTTTATCTGGTAGGAATCTGTCTTCTAACAGCCATTTGTTTCTGCCCTATGCATCATTACGCTGGAATGGGCTGCATGCTATGGCTGCTTCTGTAGCTCTTAAAGTCCACCAAAAGTCATCTTTATTGATTTCCAAAATGTCCACATCCCATTGACTCATCGCCACAGTCCGAGTATCCATCTGGTGACATATTGTTCATCCAATGACCACACCCTCTCATTGATCCATGCATGTGATATCAAATCTTTCAGTCCAAATGTCAATCTAAGATCTGACCTTGTTAGTACATTGTCTTGTTCCACCCAATTGCAGAATTACCACACCACACTGCAAAACTCCGCTCAGTTCAACTAAACACTATTCAACCCAACTCTAGTCAATTATGAATCAGGCTATATGGCAAATTGAAGCTGCACTGCAAAATCGATTGTGTGGTGAATTGACCAATTTGGAGAATATACCTCTGCATTGGCTGTGCTTCAAACCTGCACCACATCTCCATCTATGGGAGAGTTATATCTTTTGCCATCCACAGGTGACATCTGTGCCATGATGCAAGCTCACACAGGAAATGATATTTCTGAATTCAAACAAGATATGGAGCAGTACATATGAATATCCAGCAGTCCAGAAAACAACAGTTCGCCAGAAAAGCGCTAATCCTGACTGTCTGGCGGCTCCTATTGTTGTTTGGCAAGATGCCAATATTGAATCAAGTATACCCTTCGGATCTTCCTCTCGCCGTTGCTGCTGCTGCTCTCAAATCAGGCATGCTGTTGCTCGTACCTATTTCACCATCAGATATGCTTTTAAGCAATCACTCCCCATGGTGGTGTACAATCTCCCACTCTGAGGAACAATATCCATTCATCAAACAGACTGGCCAGTCGATCATTACAGGGTGGTAGTTCAATGATTATGAATATATGAAGTACAGCCACCTTCCAAACGCAACTCCTTCTTAGCCATAATCTAGGTATTTTCCCCAGTCATACCTGATGGCCTGGCCAGTTTATGGCAACCTCTTTTGTTCACCCTGGGGTTGCAGAGCCTTAACCGGAAAGTTTTGCAAATCAACACTCTAATTCCTGGCCTGGTATGAAGGTGACACCTATCATTCTCCATCTTACAGTCTATCCACTGCTGCTACAGCCATCTGTGTGGATAAGCTCTCTCAGCAATTTACATGCCTGTTACGTGGAATTGGGGCTCTCTGACAATGAAATACTGTTATTGTCTCACCCAATTGAGTCTGTCTGACAATCAGAGAATGTCAATTCCCACATGGGGATACAAAATATTCATTGAACCTTCGTGGGCACCTTAAATCCATATTGAATCCACATGTCTCCTGACCATTCCCTGACTGTCCATCCTCCTGCAGGCCCAGGGATTTTCAGACTCCCAACTATAATTGAAATTGAAATCATCTACATTGTATTTCCAAAAACCCTCTTGAGATGGCTTTGTTTGTGTACATTCATATTTTATTCTGGGTGTACATATGAAGATATTGAATACAGTTGGCACCAGGTGCTTGCTTGTTACACAACAAATTGATTCGGTCATTGAAGTTGCTGCCCATTGTGATAAGTGAGAATTGTAATTGAGTAATAAGCCTGCTAGCCACTTCAGAATATTTGAGGGTAATCAAACTTTCCATTTGAAGCTACCACACGATCTGACATTGCTCCTGACCTGTTGCATCAATAAATCATTCAGTCTTGTAGGTATTGACCCCCTCAAGCGTGTACTGAAACTCCTAACAATCCAGAATGTGGATAACATCATCAATCCATATAGCAAATGACTGCGATTTGAACTGCCATCGGTATGATTGTGAGGTGTCAATCATTTATATCTCGTAAACCCACCTCATATAGAAAGTCACAATCAACAATATATCCGCAGAGTGGCCAGCTTCATCATTGTCCGTGACTGGCCACTAGTAGATGCATTGGCTGTAGAATCCTCTCTGTAATTATCAATTAACCGAACTGGATGATAGCATATCTGACACTATTGATTTCATAATTGACAACTGTCAATCTCAATTATAATGAAGTGGTTGCAATTTCCTCCAATTGACTTGGGTCCTGACATATCTCATGGTCAATTGGTTCCCAAACTCACTCCTTATTGCCTCTGCTACCTTTTGTCATAATTGGGTTTACTTCAGAAGCCTAATTGGTGATGTAATATGTCACTATCAAATATACAAGATGTCTCCTGAGTTGTTGCAATGTATTTTGCACTGATTGGCCTCTGGAATCTGCATTACATCTTCTCTTTAACTGTTAACCACAACTCAATAGACATTAACACACTCTGCTGATGCAATCAGTAATTCCAATACTGAGTGATATCATGGATAGAGACTGTGTGTCACGTCACATTGGAAGTGGTAACTTCGGAAATCTTAGATGCACTACATAACTCATAGTATCAGAGCAAGAATTGTATGAAAGTGTACACCAGTTTATGGCCTCAGATCAAGGTATATCAGTTGATAAGGTTCCAAAAGTGGATGTCACTATTGTAGAGTAGTATAATCATAAGTTGAGAAAACATTATTGCTAGACATCCAAGGCTTGTGGTGAGCTAACTATGCATAAGGTAGGTGGCACCGGGCATTGGTGTCATTATGTGCAGGCATGCCATTAGAAAGGTTTGGCTAATAATATTGCCTTATTGACAACAAACATAGCTGCTGCATCCTCTTTCAAATGAATCTCATGCAAATCAATGTATCCTTCTGTAACGCATACCATGTATGATAATTTACAGTTCACACGTATCAAGGATATACTCAGTTACCACCATTGTGATTTAACTGTTAGTCACATGCTCCCAACTCCATCAAGTTTCAAAGCTGCAGAACTTCTTTGCCCACGTCATATTAAGTGGCACTTGTACAGAATCAGGTTTTCACTGCTGCATTTGGCCAGCCCCAACAACCAGATAAAGTTATAGCTCTGTTCATATCATAAGTTCATCTAGTGTGTCTGGTGCAGTTGCATCTGGTACAATTCTTTGTGCAATTGCTTATACCAACCACCGATTCTTACATCTGTGAAGAAGTTGATTGAGTACTAGCATTTGGCATTCGGCCTGAACAATTGATTAATTCCAGTGCACATGTCCATTTGAAAGCCAGAAATTCAGACTACCATCATCGATATCAATATGAACCATTTGAATTATATCTCCTGAACTCTTTGAAATGGCAATGTGAATTGTATCCACCTTGAGGCTCTGTCCCTGTTTACATCATTATTACTGGTATGTAATTGCACATAATCATATATTCGAAGCTGATATGTCTCTGCATTTAACATCTTTAATCTTTACTTCATCAACGAGTCACCTTTAGCATGATCGGGGAGGAATTACTATTGATAGAACATGTACAAAGCACACCCTGAGTGAGTAGTTGAACTGGGATTGTGGAAACCAGCGAATTCTCCGTATCCATTGTATGTTTAACTTTCGACCTTGATTTTGTTCATTGTAATGAACATTTCTAATATACCCCATATCATTCACACAGCAGTAAAATGATAAGTTCCAGGAGATTGGTGTTGACCAACGTGAGGGCACTGGAAATAGCATCTTGCAATCAGACATCGAAGATGACATTGTGAATCACACACAGGGGATCCAATTTCTTGTCCCACTGTGCCAAGACAACATTGTTCTAGCTGGTTCACTTTTGCAGTAAATGAAATGAAGCCATGCGGATACTGTTAGTGCATGCTGTCCGCTTTCAAATAGCCACAACACAGCTGGAGTTATGGCTCCAGCATTGCTCAAATGGTAAACATCAGCTCTCCGCAATGAATTATGCAATTCTGCCCATTCCCACCCCAAGGTCCTGCTGCTACCACAGGATTTTGGAAACCAGAACATGCCACAAGCCAAGACCAGTGGGCATTGAAATGTTCCGAAAACCCAACTGCTACTTTTGAGATAGTGGAAGGGTTTATGGATGTAATTGTGCTCATACACACTCCTTGTCCAATGTTTTGGAATGAGAAGTACTTGATATTTGACAATGCTTCGAAACTAGCCACTGTATCTCAGCATTGGCAGCATGTATTAGCAGGTACTCCTGTTGATATACCATTTGTGTGTCAATTGCCTGGTGATCCATGTCTCCTTATAGAACTACAACCACAATACGCTTCACGTCTTCGATTCAATTAGTTCCTCCAGTATCAGACTTATCACAATGTTGACACCCAAGAATGTACACTGTTACACGTGATGTTCTGTTCCACACAAGGACACCTCTCACATGGGGCATATCAAACAGTAGGCCGAAGTTATCTGTTAGGCTTGAACTCTGTAATAGCACTTCTGGGCTGGGAGAGATAGCTTCAATTCACAAATAATTAACTTTCAATAATCGTGAATGATCAGAAATCATGGTTTACTGATAATTCAAGTTTTAAATTTAATGTACCATCAACTCACCTGCACAAGCAATCACATGTGGCAATACCTCGCTACATTCCAGATCAATCTACCTCTCACTCCACACACCTCACTGCTGGTGGCTGCAGCTATCCATTCTGTGCTGTCTGAATATGCCACTGGACAGAAGGTGAGGATTATCTTTTTTCAAGATGAGTATGGAGGTAATTTTGCCCTCTCTGGGTTATCAATTGTATAATCGAAGCTACTGGCCTCATCAATCGCACAATGGTGGGCTACTTCAAACTGTGCCCCTTCAGTGCAACTCCATTTCAAATGGTTCTCCTCAATCCATGTCAGCACATCTTTGCATAGCTCACCTTTAGTGCATATCATATGTACTTCTTCCTCTCACAGTACTCCTCCATTCAGATACACGCTCCTCAATCCCCAACGGCCCACTTGTGTTGAACGTGGTGCTCAGCAACTTCATTCTTTAGTCCTCCATCAGGTTCCATGTACTCCTCGCTTACTCACAGCACTCTCCATCTGACACTTCTCATTTTCTGATAGTTGCTTTCCTATTTCCCCTCGATATTTCATATCCTCTTTCAAACTCCATTTTGATTCAGAGATAGAACACATCTCATTACTCCTGTATACATTATTCCAAATTGATGGAATGATGTAAGAGTTCAATCTTACAAGCTTGCCAGAGGAGAATCATCAGCAAATACGAGACGCAACTACTGGTTTATGCAGCTTGGGCCAAATTATGTGTTCCTGCAATTGTTACCCACGATGAAGGAAGAGATACAGTAGATACCATGTAAACCATGTTTGATTGATCTCATTTGATCACTGTGTTGGATTAATGCAGCTGTATTCTCACGGTGAAATTTGATTGACATGTATAATTGCAATATTGTAGTGTAGCAATGCAACAAATATAATTTTGAAGCAGATGTTAGCAAGTTTCAGCATGATTTTGAAATGCTAATGAACACTAATCCAGGTATCATATTTGGAATGAAGGGATATTCATTCCTCATGTCCATCATGAGAGTCACCACTACCACCTGCAGTTCTCCAAATAACACTACCTATGTATTTTAACATATTTTGAAGTTAGTTTTGACTTCCCACATCGGTTAGGTGACTGTCCTAGGTGCTTTCAAAGCTCTCTCGGGAGTTTCAATGTGTTCCCAAATGTATTATGCTTAATCCGCATGAATTGCTATACCAGATCTTCCGGCATCCAAGTATTTCTGAAGGCCAGCAGGATAGCCCTCCCAGGGTCTGTTTCTCAGCTGAATTGAATACTTGAAAGTTTGTACTCCACCTCCTTTCCCATGCTACAGAAGGCTCCCAATGCCCAAATTACATTTCCCAGATGTAGATTGCAGAAAACAAATATACAAGAAATCAGAGTTTTTGAATCATTTTGGAGTTTACATAAGTATATTGAATGTAGCAGCAAAGTTCCGCATAATAAAGACCTCGTATATTTCATTCCAACATCCCAAACTGTAGTTGTTTGCTGTGACTTGAATAGATATAACCAGGGTGAGCAACCGAAAGCTGATTCACAAATCACCTGATTTTCTACGTTGGATTCCTGAATTGCCATACTTGAATCTTCAATAATAGCACTCCATTGTATGGTTCCTATCTGTCCAAAATATAGAGGTAATGTGATATAATATTACCTGGAACCTAACAAGAACCATTCCATATTTCAAGGTTCATATAATCAAGGAAACTACTCCCATAATGTTTTCGTACAGTCTTCAACCTCATTCAGCAGGTGGCCCATCATCAGAGCAGCAGTAGCTATTGCTACATCTTGAGCACTGTGTGGAAAATTGGATATTCTTCTTGAAATCAACTATTCTGCTCAGGTTTGAGTCTCAATATAGAATTCTTCCCGCCAACCTGTACCATATGATAATTGACTGCGTATGCAGCTTGCTAGGAACTAAGCTAACAATCATAGCAGAATGTTGATATATCATTATCAGCTACTTAGAGGCTCATGTGTAGATGTGTATAACTCACATTGTCATGTTGATGTCAACCGACTGGTGATCGCAACACTGTTTAATGATGTGTACAAATCATAATCGCAGTTATTAGTAAAGAAGAGTTCACTAGCCTACTAGCAAATTTGAGCAGAAGATGCACCTAAGTATTACACACGATATAATATATAGATTCTAGGTTATCAAGAAAACTAATAATGTGGCATCTAACTTTGAACCCTGCAGCAAATTGGGCAGGGTTCGATGTAGCTATGAATTTCATATACCAACCGGAGATCTCATGCCTTACACATATATTCCTGCAGGAGACATCCAGCACCAGACTATTACCGCCTGAAGCATCCTGGAGATTAGTCTCTATACATAAAGTGACCATATCTCATATACGATTAATACTAACTCATGTCTTATTGAACGCCGAATCTGCAATGTGCGTGAATTCAATACAAACCAACTCAACAGTAACAAACACCTGCACCACACAATATTTATTAAAAACCATCTCTTCTGTAAAAGGAGATTACAATCACCACACCGGGATTGACAAAACCTATCATTGTTTGACATTGGTGGGTGGACATGACTGGCTAACAAAAAGCTTTCCATATTCCACTAATAATCTACATGTGAACAATGTAACTGCTACACCACACTCTGAATACACACCGAGTAAAAATACCACATACCCTCTGATATCTGATGGGGCATATACCCCGAATGATAGAGGCTCTTAGGGATATTATTAGCATCGAAAATACTGGATGAAGTGTATCTGGTAAAGAAACTGGTATATTCAACAAGTATTGCAAAAATACAGAATGATGGAATCCATAGCATCCATTTCAGTCTGCTTATTATAGGATTTCATTTATACATAATCTGAAATATTAAAGACAAAATGATTTATGAATATACAACTATATGGAAGTAACAAAACACTGACTCAATTTTTAGAAAACAACCCACCACTCAATTGAAATTATCCCATACTGACTAGCCAAAATTGAGCAGTGTACAAGAAAACAGGTGGTAAAAATTACTGATTCAGAAGTCATATTGCAATCACAAAGTAACTGTTAGGAGTTAGAAGCTAATAAAAGATCAGCCTATATCAATATTCTATAACTTGCTAACTGCGTTCCTTTTCACTACTCCAATAATATATATTTTGATATTAAACTACATTCAGCCTTCCTCTTGTCACAAATTAGTCGAAGAATATTATAATAATCATTGCAGCCTTCTTTTGCAAATGCTGTTTGCTCAGCAATTTTATAAATTTCTCAATGAGGACTCACAGTATGGAGATTACAGTACAGTTAGTAATTCCAGATCAGTTGCACAAACAGTTCTACAAGATAATACTGGTGCAAAATTGAATTGTTATAATGCCACTGATGATTGTGCAATTGAAAATCCTTTAAACTACCGTACTGTATTCAAATAGTAGTTCCAATATATTACTGGTAATAAATAATAGTAACAAAAGGGAACTGCAATCACTAGCGCACTGAGTACCATATTCTGTGGAAATACATAATGCTGAGTATTTTTGTTTCTCTATTTTATGTTATTCAGTTATAGCTACAAACAGTACAGCTGTATACATATTCAGCTGTCCGGGTATACTTGGTTTGATTATGTCACGATTGACAGTGAAAGTTACAAATATGATGAATGTATTTGCAATCGGAATACTGATGATATATTGTATCGATTACATCTTGGATATGACTCTTGGTGTATGTAGAATGCGATCCACATTTCCAAAAAATATAGAATCAATCAAGTTCAGATTTAATTGTTCCTAACGTATTATAGCAAAATTTTGATGAAATTTGCCACAGCCACTCTGCCAACAAATATCTTGAATATTATTTGATTTAAATTGATTACCATAACTAAGTTCAAATGGGATTTATTACAGTACTCCAACATAAGGAGATCTGGGTCAGTATAATGATCTGATCTAGTATCTTCCTTGACAGTATATCTAATTCAATTGATATTCAAACCTGTAATGATACTCTTGGTAATGTTGCTATTATTAGTTATATTGCAATGTATATTTGTTTCATATTTCAAATCTTTGTCTGAATATTTAGAGTTACAATTATAGTATTAGAGTATGGATTATTTTAGCTGTTGGGTAATTTAACTAACTTCTCCAGTTGCAATAAGTCTTATTATGAAGACTATTATCAGATGTGTTTATTATCAGATTTGAGGTATTTATGGAAGTATACTTCAGTCCTGTTGGCACTGTTGGAGTGTATTATCATTGCATTCCCTGGATATAAGATGAATTGTTGTAGATTAATACTACAATATGGTGATTCTGTTTTTGTCATTATCAGATACTGTAGCTAGTATCACAAATATACGTTTGGCTTTAACAGATGATGAAATACAACATTCACCTGCAATATTCTAAATTCAATGGGTAATACTGCAATGAAATTGTCTGATCTAACCAATGAACAATGCACTAAATCATTGAGCAGATAATATGTTTCATAATTATGTAGTGAGCCAATAACACACCTTCTATTCAACAAGGCCCTATGTTTTATTCATGAATAGATATCAATAGATACTCTAATAGTACTTTGAAATTACATGACAATTCAGAAGTGCAGGGATTATGCAGTTCACCTCTTGGCAAGTAGCAGATTTCATGTCAATTTTTCAAGAGTGTAATATAATAATTCTCCAGCATTGAAATGCAATCTATACAAAACAAGATGAATAAACAATCTGATGTAATCCAATGTGGACAGTCTGCAGAGAATCACCTGGATAGTGGCTTGTAAATTGCAAATTACTGTGAAAGGATAAAGTACAAGAACTTGAATATATAAGTTGTACTGAACATGGAAATGAATTTGTAGATATTGATGCAAATTAAGGAATTTACTAATAAGGTAAACCAGTGGTGGAGAAATAAATCACTTAATATCTAATCTGCTTACTAAAGGAGCTCCAAGAATAGTTCACAGCAATTAGAATATTGGTATTCTGAATCAATTGAATGTAATAGTAGGATTGCAGATTTTGCATATTCAGGGATCCTAAATATTCTGTACCTTTGAAGTAGAACACACTGTCATATTCATTAGAGTGTAGCTTTTTCTAGACATAGTATTACCCAACTACCAGTAGTATATTTCAAACCTTATTGTGTTTTTCTCTCTTCCGTATATATTTTTTTCATTTGTATTATATTGTTTGCATCCATATAACACTTTCAACACCTTTCAGTTATTCTGTAGATTATGGCTATACACTTTTTCAATTATGTAATCTGATTTCAGCCAAGGTATTTCAGTTTCTATTAGTAGTTATAGTCTATACACATTTGACAAATTTTTATATCACTTCTACAGAATATACGTACTAGGTTACTATTAATTTATTCTTCAATATGGTATGCTAGGTGTGATAAAAGTAGGTTCAGTTTTGAAAGCGACCAAATACATGACAGAAGTGATTATGTAGGTACAGTAATTGAGTAATACCATATTGAAAGTAATAGGGTAGAAGATACATAGTAGCTGTCGCATGCTTTTACACATATAACCATCTTTGAATGGCACTTATGCCATCTCCATATTGACAGGCCACTTATGATTAGATGACAATATCATTGAGGTAATTAAATAACAAGGATAATACATTAAAATTAACAGTGTTGTAAAGTCTGATCTGTTATTGCACTTGCAATTGGATAATAAGAATATAGCACTGGAAGTAGGTTACAAGTTATAAATTGGTGATGAAAGTATAGCTTGAATAATATAGCTGTAATAGTTCATACAAAAATTTCAGATTAAACAATTCATAACAATAATATATCTTGTGACAGTTGGACTTTTCTGAATGTACGGTAACTACAAAATTGCATAATCCAAAGAATCAAATCGTGTATGGTACACTACCAATTACAGAAAGTTATCCATGGTTAATATAATGCTAATATACTGTATATTCTTATGTACAAAATTGAGTGCAATTATCACATACAGGATAAATCAGCTGTGAATGGTAGTAGCTGGAATAGTATAGTCAATATAATTTGTAAGTACATGAGACTGAAATTCCAAGATATATATTGGAACAATATATACTTGCTGCAACTTCCTAATCAAGAGTAGAATTTCTCCCGGTACTTTCATCTCTCCCTATTGGGTGTTTCTTGATTTATCAGTTTATAGGTAATTTGAAACGAACTCTTTGTAGTTCAGAATATATTCCGATTACAGGAACAGCTATTGTCACCTAGTATATAATACGTACATTATATTCCAAAGTTAAATACCGTCCAACCATTCTATTGCCTGTTTGAACGATGGTAATATCTTTTACAGTATTTCAAATTAAATATTCAATTTCACACTACATTCAATTGATACTTCACTGTTAGTTACCTCCAATACATCGATCAATTTAAGAAATGCAGATGGCATAAGATAAGTCTCGCAGTTGAGATACATCAGTTGTGAATTCTCTGGAATACGACTATTATTACAACGTAAGCAAACATTGTAATATCCAATGTACTCAATATTGCTAAAAGTACATTCAGTGAATGTAATATCACACAATATAGTCTTTTGATACAGATTTAGCTGCAGTTGTACTGTTTGGATACTTGGTCTGTAAAACAGATTCTGATCTGATTCTGAATATCCCATCATCGCTTCATTACAAGCAAAACGTGAAATTGGTATCCGAAACTGTACCCCATGCACTGAACCCTCGCCAGACTTTCCACACATAATCCTGCGCAACTTGTGTGCATGCTTCCACCGTGGATTGGAATGTGCTATGATGCGATCACATTGTCACAATATTTCAAAACGTTATTTTATTGTGTGTGTCAATTTTCTGCATTTGATTCAAGTTAGTGCTGTAGATTTTAATCATGTCAATGGTGTTTTGAACTGTTGTATTGATTTCAGCAATGTTCTTTCGTATGTTATCCCTTGAGACATTGATTATACACAAGCTTCAACAACTCCTATAATATGGTCAAAACACCTCTAGTGAATATTCATCAGATGTCAGTATATCGCTGCAATGGTTATGTCAAGCATCAAATCGAATTTTCTACCTCTAAGGCTCGTTGCCAGAATTCTATGCAATTGTATTGGTCAAGTACAACTGCATGCTATGTGGCTGCAGCATCTGCAGAAGAATCTGAACAGCACTGTGGATTGGACATGGAGGGACAATGTAACTGGGTCTGATGACAAAAGGAGGTTGACAATCATTGATTCCTTCCTGCATGGGTTGTACTGGAGGTTGATGACACTCCTCGAGAATTATTATTGGATCAGTCTGAGGTATATGCCATGCCGCACCCAGCCGAGTAAAGGCCAGAAGCCCTTTGATGCTGGATTGAACATCCTTGGCGATGAAAAGACAATTCAAAATTGGGAGAATGCCTCCAGCATTCGACTTAAAGAGGCTATCTGGACTTGTCCCCATCCCAAGAAGCACTGTATCAGTCCTTGCGGGCTTCTGTGTTTGCCACCTCGTGGACCCAGTGCTACAAACCATCTGAACTGCCTGTTGGTCGCATTGAGAAGACGTCACTGGAATTGATATAGCATTGAAGGGGATGTATTATACATTGCTGAGATGACGGAAATCCTGATTGTGATGGACATTATCTGTGAAGTCGCCAAATGTTTTCAAATTCCAAGCAATGTGATTCTGTAGCTCCCCTGTTAGTGTTGTACACCACTCAGCCAAGTCATCAAGGGTCTTCAATCTGGTCGCCAGTGTATCATCATTCACGTGATCGACATCTGCGTTAGACTCAGTTCCTCGTTGCAACATGATTTTTCAGTGTTTGCACTCACGGCTCCAAACTGAAACAGTTTCCGTTGGGCTTTTGTTCTCAAATTCTGAAAGGCAGCCTCATAGAAATTTGATTGTCGGTATGCTAGTTTAAGTTCCATCATCGCTCTCTGTGGCAGTTGAGAGCTTGCGGTTGAGAGATTTCCAAGCAAGCGGGTGTTGTCAAAGCAGTGGTTCAGGAGATGCATCCGAACAAAGTTGAAATCTGATTCGTTGACAAGATGTTGTGCAACTTCCGACCAACTCTGGAGTCTATCTTCATCAATACAACAAGGATTTACAGCCACTGAAATATTGCTGCATGAGGGGTGACTTTGCAGATCGTCCTGCGTATCGAAAAAAACCTGGATTTGCATCGTTTCTGAGACCATCTTTGCAGATTTATTGCTCTGTCAGCGACTGACAACATGCTTTTGATGATGTGACTTCTCCAGATACTTTGCCATGTACTCAATTATAGCTTCAGTATTGTACTGTTACAGTGCCATAATGTGAAAATTACCTCAGTTCTTGTCACAGAACAGGACATCTGGAAGGGGAATTCTTTAGTTTGCCTAACAGCTTGAAAGTAGTACTATGAACACTGGACCGAATGCATACCTGAGAGCTTTCGTCTCGTTACAAGTTCATTGGGTAACCTCGCAGTATAGCTTGTTGAATAGAGCAAAGTCAGGATATGGATGTATCAACGCCCAGAGTTGTTTGAATTTGTCAATCCTGGAATGTAGATCAAGAAAGGACACTACCCCATCTATCCAAAACTTCAATATAACAAGATAGACAGTATGAACAAAATGCAGTAGAGTAATAATCGTCAGGTAATACATTTTATATGCCAGAAGAAAAATTCTGAGGTTGCAACCGCTCGATCATCCTGATATTGCCTAGCTTCCTGTCTCTCCATCTCATCTCCCTCTGGCGCTAGTATTATCTTTCCAAAGATTTTCCAATATTCTCTCAATTCCCACCTTGATGAATACCCTGCTCGAAACAACAAGTTCTATCAATCAATCACTGCACTATACCACAGCATAATCAAGTGCCAGTGAATGTTTTTGAAGTAATCAGCCATCCATGCGCTGATGACAGAATTACGTTTCGACATCCAACTGTCAACAGAAAGCATGAGATTGCAAATGTTGAATAGCACATTGAGAGGACAAAGAATAAGGTTGAAGGCCCATCTTAAAACCACCGGATTATGGATTTGTTGTTTGTTCACAGCAGTGGTATTTGCATGCGATTTAAAGTGATGTTTTGGAGGAACAGGAAGAAGGGCAAAAAGAATGCTTTGAAGATTTGAAGGCTTGGAACTAATCATAAAGTCAAGGTTTCCCAAACTCAAATATTCTGCCCATTCCTTCTTGTCGTCTGAAATGTTTGTGAGATGTTTCTGGTCTGAAAAGCTGAACACAGGGACAGTTGCAGCTCCAAGCGGCAGCTTTAGCAATTGCAGAGGTCAATATCATTGTACCAATGATGAAATTCAACATATGTACCGGTTTGTTCCATCCACCAGTCGTTTGATTTCACTTCTGACTAGATGTGTTCCTCAGCTTCATTCTATTCATTTCCTGAAACATACGACATATGTTCTCTGAATGCAGGCTGTGGTATTAGAAATTGAATGCATTCAGTAGGATTGCAGTAGAAGCAATGTGAGTAATAATCATTATGCAAGTTGTTTGGATCGGCCAAATAATTGTAACACAATTTGCCTGCTTTCCAAGAGTCAATGCAAATCTGGTAGAATATGTCAACAAACATGTTGAATACAGTGTGGGAGGAATACCCGTTGCTGATTGTTGCCATCGTAGGGTTACTGAAAAGCTTTTTAATAGCTGCTCTATGCAAGTTGTGGTTGACGCGCCAGGGCCCTAATTGATACTCCTACTCAGAAGACATCCATTGACCATAGATCAATTTTATTGTCAAACATCTCGATATACTTGTTGCAAATAGGCTTACTGGCTCCAAGATTATCGCAGCATCAAGTACCATAAATTGGTATCTGAACTGGAGGTAGCTGTGGACCAACACCCATAGTTTCGTGGTCAATTTTTGTATAACTGCAATCGTCAACTAAAGGGTAGAGAAAACACTCGCGTTGCGACATATGAAGGAATGCAATAAGAACATTATTCTGCTTAATCACAAAACTGTCGTCTGGCAGTTCTTCGGCTGATATGTATACAATCACTGATTTGTGGTTAGGATGGAGGGTAGTGATGTCAGTAATGAAGTTGGGGTATGTCTTTGTGCAGTAAAATTACTGTTGACAAATATCCATATTTTGTTAGGAATATGAAATGTTCTAACAATATTAAGTAGCGTCTTGATGGTTGTAGCTACTCATACCATTGGAAGCTGGCAGGTCATTGGAACAAGCTGCATCTCAACTTACATATTCTTAATAGGGGTTCTACGACTCTCGTAGAATTTATCTCATCCTTCTTTACACCTCTAGACCCTCTTTCATCCGTTACTAGTTTGGAGCAACATTTGGATCTCGAAATACATACCGCATCTGGATTCAGCTCTGTGCAGCTATTTCAGTGCTCCCTTACACGACCCTCCTACACCAACTGCCTGACTTACTATTGTCGCACTTCTGACAGATTCCCCCCTTAGAGGGACTGAATATGCTGCATTGAAACCAACAGAGCAAAAATATCACTGGGTACAACAAGGAGAGCAAGGACAAATGAGTGAAATATGACTGCACATTATGCTTCATGTTCTTTTTGTGATGAATGTATGCAGTGAATCAACGACTCAGGGTGCTTAGATGATGCTAAGCAAATTGTTAGTAATCTGAATATCAGCCAAGCTGATATCGCTGCATCAAGATAACCTATTCAAGGCCACATATATATTCACCTCGCCTGCCAATCTTATCTACAATCTCCAGAACCTTCCATACATCCTAAGCACCTCAACTAGCACATTGCATTGTAATTGACAATATACTCGATACTCCTTATACTTGTTTCAATCAATGAGCACTTGAGATTCACCACCGAAACATTTGCCACTGTTGACAACCTAAAATGAAATGTGATTCATTGAAGTTACTGAACTCAGTCATCACAGATGCTTATACAATTCAGAAGCTGACTTACCAAGCCGGCATCTTGGCTGAGAATGCCTGTGTCGGAGTCATCCAAAGGGCAGCAGAAACCATTCATATTTGGGTGGAAAATGGTGGCTTGAAAACTGAACAGAAACATAATTCAGTGAGGAACTATGTGTGTGAGATTGCCCAGTCCCTGGACATCTGTTACAAGCTTGATTTCAGCCCTGAGTAATGGTATCTTGTAATTGATTGTTGTGTTACTCTGATCAGTGATCTCGCGTGTATATGGCTACATTAGAAACAGTCCAGCACTGACAAGATTATCCTTGGCGGTCAGAAACTGAAGGCAACAATTGATGAGATCACGAAGATTGGCCTTTGCCAAAGAATGAATCTCATCAACTAAACCCTAACCAAGAAGAGGAAACTCTTCCACATTGGTATGAATTTCATCGCCCTAATACTTTTTGTGCTCTGTATGCTGATACATGGATCCACAATATGACAAGGAAGAAACCTTGTGTTAGAGGTCTTCACCAGTTGAGGTATGTTGCGACACCTCAACATACTTCCTTCTCTCGCCTTTGAGCTATACCATCAACTATGCAGATCATGATGTTGCTTGGATGATGGTGGGTGAAAACAATACTCTGCTACTCACATGGCACTGGCCTAGGGTTGCTGAATTGGTACTTGTGTTAGATACATCGATCATCGATACAATCATATTGTCAATTGTGGGTACAACAATCTCAAGTCTGCGAGACCCCAGCCGGAAAATCCAAGAGCTTTGGGGGTGGCAGGAGGAACCAAATTCAGCTGGTAGTACGCATTCCTGCAATGTCACCCCAATTTCCGATCAAATTCAGCTGGCAGATGGGTCAAGGCAGGGATGACATTGAACAGCCAAATACGTTTTTGTGAAGTATGTCGTCGCCAACAAGCCGATGGCTCATCTGGCGCCCTGAAACCTAGGAACTACCATCCACTGGTTGACATCCCCCATTCTGCAGCGAAGAAGGTGATCGACAATATCGGGGATGAACTGGATGATGACGCAGTGCCAGAGTATACAAATCCCAGAAGCATTCCGACAGCGAAGGCAGGTTTCAAACAGTTTGAATGGATGCTTCACAGGAGAGTTATCAGACTGCAGTATTACCTTAACATCATCTGAAACTATTCTCCTTGTTTATTTGCGAATGACGTGCAACAGATTGTTCTTTATGAAAATGTGGCTTCACTATGCAAGCATAATCACATTGTGAATCCTCCCACTGCCTGCACTGTGGCCAATAGAAAGTGTACAACCAGTTACCCAGCTGCAAATTAGTTGTTGTGATGAATTGAATGCAGTAGCTGGATGGTTCCTTGAGGATTTGCATTGTAGGTGGGTATTTCTTGGCACTTTGGAGGGTGGAGAGATTGTGGGGACGGATTTGAGTGTGGTCATCACGTGGGTTGGCTTAGGGTTGTGTGCGGCGGAGCGGCATCACTTTAGTTCTTGTGTACGTGTCAATTAGACTTAGCGCGAGAGAGTCAGGGAGTTTAGGTCAATAGAGAGATTCAGGACACCGGATACTGTACAACAGGTTATAATCCCGGGCACTTCGCTGATTTGACGAACTCGACTCGAATTGTGGCATCATCGACCCAGTCTCGGAGGAGTACACACTCGACCTGTGTATGGATGACAAGATGGCCGAATCGACAGCGATCTTGATTAAGAAGTTTGATGGTACGGACTACAAGAGCTGGAGTTTGGAAGTTGAAATACTCTTGGAGCAGACGCAGGTTCTCGGCATTGTTGACGGTACAGAGGAAGAACCAGAACACCCGATAGAGCTCACATCATCGAAGAAGCAGCACGGAATCACGCGGTCGACCATTCTCCTCGCGATGGAGAGGTCATTGCAGCAGCAGTATGGTGTTCAGAAAGACGCGAAGGCGCTGTGCGATCAGCTGAAGGAGGACTACAAGTCAAAGGTGAAGCTCAATGTGTGGGCTTTGCGCGACGAGATGTCAGCGGTGAAGTTGAGCAATTGCGAGAATGTACAGGAGTACGCATCTAAGATCCAGGGGTATGTGAATCACTTCAACCTCTCTGCGGAGAGTTCGACCGGTACGATGCCAACGAGCGAGCACCGCTACTACCTGATGCAGGGTATACCAAAGGATGATAATTGGCGGTTTTTCACCCAGTTGATGTATGACAAGATCGACACCCTGGCCGACAAACCGGAGGAGACTGTCAGGAAGATGAAAGCCCACGAAGCGCGATTACAGAAGGACGACGATTCGGAGGTGTCAGGCATGATCTCAACTTTGCGGACGAAGAACAAGAAGCGGAATTCAAAGTGCTCTCGGAAGTCCCGGAAGTCCCGTGATAGCGGCAGTGAGAGTGATGATAGCAGTTCGCAAAATGAGAGGCATGCGAGTCGCCGCAGGGATACTCAGGAGTGCTACAGATGCCATAAGGTGGGGCACATTGCACGGTATTGTCCAAGCACCGGTCCGGTGGAGAGCTCAGCAGGGACAGCGACAGCCGCAGCCGCAGAGACGACAACGACATCAATTGAGAACTATTGGATGACAGTTACGAACGGAGAGAGCCTATCGAAGGAGAGCTGGTACTTGGATTGTGCCACCACTACTGACATTTGCGGTGATCAGCAAGACTTCGCATGGTATACTCAGTACGCCAAAAGAGATGAGTGGGAAATTCATGACTTTGCTGGAAGGGTCACAGGAAAGGCCATCTGATATGGAGACGTGCGATTGAGGCTTCGAACGTCTTGCATATCGAAGGAGCACACAACTCGCTGTCACAATCGCGGCCGATCGATCGGGGGTTGCGGATTGTGCCTGTCAAGGGCAATGTGATAAATATATACGACAAAGCGCCAGGAGACAGTGCTCGAGGTCAAGGTCGTGGTCGAGGAAGCCTTGTGGGTGTTGCACGCCAGATTGGAGGGTTATTCCAACTGGATGTGTGACTGGATGTGAAGGTTGCAGGAAAGAGGCATTGAGCGAGAGGATAATTGTTTCAGAGGAGCTGCAGACATGGTTGATTGCTTCGGAGGAGCTGCAGGCACGGTTGATCATTTGGGAGGAGCTTTAGGCAACCTCTGTCTTTGTTTTCTTTGGAGTTTAGCATTACGGTCGTGGTACCGCCCTGGAGGAGTGTGGTGACGGGTTTGAGCGCGGTCATCACGGGGGTTGGTTTAGGGTTGTGTGCAGCGGAGCCACATCACTTTAGTTCTTGTGTACGTGTCAATTAGACTTGGCGCGAGAGAGTCAGTGGGTTTAGGTCAATGGAGAGATTCAGGACACCGGACACCGTACAACAGAGATGGGATATAATTTGGAAATATTTTGGAGTGGTTATGGATTTCTTTTTGGTGTTTTGTTTATGTAATTAATACATTGGTCATATTCCTGCATAAAGGGCTGTATTGGGAGGTCACAATGTTTGAATTAATTGTTTAGGCATTTGTGTGTGGGACAGGAACTGTGGCAGCGATTGGCCTCCGTGCATGGCTATCATGTAATTGGTAGTTCAGTATCTTGGAGCAGCAGATGTTTGCCCAAATGATTGCTGAAATGGGAACTATTTGTTGCTCATTGCAATGATGATAATTACCAATAGGAGCCAATCAACATCCCTGCGGCAGCCATATCACCTGCCATACTTAGTTGTGAGTGCCCATCCATCCCAGGAGTTGAAAGCGTGGGTGGCAGTACATGCCAAGATGCTAGAATCATCGACAGGATGAAAGAATGCATCTCAACGATGCTTTTAATCATTTTACACCTTTCTGTCTTTGACATAACATTTGAATTCATTTACTATAGATTCGTTTATATATCCTTTAGTCACTCCTTTTTTTTGGAACCTATTTCATGCCACGTTTCTACCTCATGAGTCCGATACACTGCACTTCGCTTCTTTCTCCTGGTTCTTCCAACACCAGGAACAGAAGTGATTCCATCCAAGATGAGGATCTTAATGCCCATCTCAACATGATAAACCACAAGTATAATTATTATCAAAGAGGCCAGTTGGAATTTAATGACGATCCTCTTTTGCAACCATCCAGGAAAGCAATGGGCATACGACTATCAAAAGGTTGCTTCATGTTAACACTTGAAGTACTAGTCACAGCATTTCAATTAACGCGTATATTCGCACAACCACTTCATAATGGCTGCTGGGAGGTCTATCATATCTCGGAGGAGCACAATGATTGAGAGCCTGTGCCACTGCCTACCAGATAGTTATCAGATTTAGTGTTTGAAAGAGTGAATTCACCTGCTAAAGTATATATTCAATAGAGGAATGATTCAAACATAGCCAGTGATCGATTCATTGCATGGAATGCTTGAAATCTGTCGCCCTAAGAGCCATTTTTGGACCACTTGACAAGCAACCATGTCGGTGCAGGATTCAATGCCCACATGACATGTCCTGATATTGCGGGGCTAGCCATGGTCTATGTGAAGCTTGTCATCATTGATTATGGGATGTTGGTGAATAGCCTTGTTGTGAATGCGACTAAGACTGTCTAAATTGATAGTTGGTGGTATGAGAAAATCCCCAGGATTGATCCAGCCCAGAGATACTCAGATTTTCCATTTGCTTACATTTCAGTGGTGAATAAATAATTTCAACAATTGTGTTGATTGCTCACATTGTTTATCAGGCTGTCGCAAACATCAGCTGCTTCAGTGCAGCAATGGAATACACCTGGGTGACTTCAAACTACTCTTTGATCAGACTTTCAACAAAGACTCCTACAGAGAGCCGGAAAATGGCACCCTGTGTATTGGCCAGAAGTAGGTCTACATGCCGCACATATGTTTCTGAGGTAAGTTGAAAGATCCCTTCTTGTTTGATCATTGTGTTCCCAATCAATTTATTAGTTCAGGTGTCTGTTTGCAGCAATTCAAAATATTAATTGTATTCACCGGACTTACTTCGATAACATATGACAAATCGGAATGAATGATCCGTCATTGATTGATATAATCAACCTGACATTATGCGCCCTCAACACCACGCCCATCCACAATTCTGTGTCTTCATGAAAAACATGTTGTACGGTGTCCGGTGTTCTGTGTCCTGAATCTCTCTATTGACCTAAACTCACTGACTCTTGCTAAGTCTAATTGACACGTACACACGAACTAGAGTGCATGCGGCTCCGCCGCACTCAACCCCAAACCAACCCACGTGATGACGGCACTCAAACCCGTACCTACACTCCTCCAGGGCGGTATCATGACCGTAAGTGCTAAACTCTCAAGAAAACAAAGGTAGAGCGTTGCCTGAAGCTCCTCCCAAACGACACCAAGCCCAGAATTCCCCCAAACAATCAACCGTGCCTAAAGCTCCTCTGAAACAATCAACCTCTCGCTCGATATCTCTTTCTTCGGCTCCTCTGGCACCAAGAACTCTCGATTGAAGTGCTCATCAGCAGCATTCGGTGCTGTGTATCGTCTGCTCTCTCTCGATCGATGCAGCTTTCCTTCAACCTTCACATCCAGCCGGAATAACCCTCCAATCTGGCGTGCCACGCCCACAAGATTTCCTCGACCTCGACCTCGACCTTGACCTCGAGCACTGTTAGTCGGCGCTTTGTCGTATATCTTGACCCCATAACCGTTGACAGGGACAATCCGCAACCCCTGATCCATAAGCCACGATTGTGACACCGAGTTGTTTGCTCCTTCGACATCCAAGACGTTTCTCACGACTACTTCGTGTATACTGCGGCCTCCAGGTAGTCGAAGCCTCAACCGAACATCTCCGTGCCCGATGGCCTTGCCCGCTACCCTTCCCGCAAAATCGCGGATCTCCCGCTCTTCTCTCTTGGTATACTCAGTGTTCCGTTCGAACTTTCGCCGATCTCCGCAAATGTGAGTAGTGGTGGCACAATCCAAGTACCAGCTCTCTTTCGATGGGCTCTCTCCGTTCGTAACTATCATCCAATAATTCTCAATTGATCTCGTCGTCATCGCCGCTGCTGTCTCTGTCGGTGCTACGCTCTCCACTGGTGCAGTGCTTGGACAATACCGTGCAATGTGCCCCACCTGATGGCATCTGTAGCATTCCTGAGTATGCCTGCGGTGATGCTTCTCACTCTCCGAACTACTACCATCGCTCCGACTGCCGCTACCACGGGACTTCTGGGCCTTCCGAGAGTGCTTTGAACTCCGCTTCTCGCTCTTCGTCCGCGTCTTAGCCAGTGCCAGCAATTCGATGCTTTCCAAGTCGACTTCCTGCTGATGCCGCGCATCGTGGGCTTTCATCTTCGTGACAATCTCCTCCGGTTCGTCGGCCAGGGTTTCGATTTTGTCATACATCAACTGGGTGAAAAACCTCCAATCATCATTCTTCGGTACGCCCTTCATCAGGTAATAGGTGTGTTCACTCTTCGGCATCGTACCACTACCAGTACTGCTTGAGCTATCGGTATCGGCGCAAGGATTGAAGTCATTCACATAACTCTGAATCTTCGATGCGTACTCCTGTACATTCTCACAATCGCTCAATTTCACCGCTGACATCTTGTTACGCAAAGCCCACATATTGAGCTTCACCTTTGACTTGTAGTCCTCCTTCAGCTGATCCCACAGCGCCTTCGCGTCTTTCTGAATGCCATACTGCTGCTGCAATGGTCGCTCCATCACAAGGAGAATGGTCGACCATGCGATTCCATGTTGCTTCTTCCATGCTTTAAACTCTGTCCCGTTCTTCGCATCCGGTGCTTCCTCTGTACCGTCGACAATGCCGAGAACCTGCTTCTTCTCCAAGAGTATTTCAACTTCCAAACTCCAGCTCTTGGAGTCCGTACCATCAAACTTCTTAATCGAGATCGCGGTCGATTCAGCCATCTTGTCGTCCATACACTTGTCGAGTCTGTCTGTCTGTATTCCTCCGAGACCATGTTGATATTGCCACAATTCGAAATCTCTATCCGAGTCGAGTTCGTCAAATCAGCGAAGTACCCGGGCTCAAAACCTGTTGTACGGTGTCCGGTGTCCTGTGTCCTGAATCTCTCTATTGACCTAAACTCACTGACTTTTGCTAAGTCTAATTGACACGTACACAAGAACTAAAGTGCATGCGGCTCCGCCAGACTCAACCCTAAACCAACCCACGTGATAACCGCACTCAAACCCATACCTACAAAACTGGGGAGTTTAGGGTCCCGTCAGAGGGTAGTTGAGGCAATGGAGTATAATGTCAGTGCGATTCACGACACATTAATTACACAGTTAATAATGCATGCACAGATGTTCTTCATAGTCTGGAAGAAGATTTTGAACCTTTCTTGCCAGAGGTTCCAGCTAAAATGATAAACAATATTGGCTGCTTACTATGTGGAACAATCCATTGAACTGTATGGACCCAGCGTTGGCTCAACCTTCCGATTCATTACAGCCGCTGTGACGAGCACATAATTGATTATGTCCCAGAGTAGCTGGGAGTGCAGCTCGACAATTCTTTAAATCATCTCGGCAGTGTTGTTGCCGCGCACTGAAGCTTCCTTGCAATCCTCAGCTGTACTACCTAAGGATTGCTCTGCCATTGCCAGCAGCTGCCATCCTGTCATCTGCAACAACAGCAATAGCAACAACATCACCAGCATTGAGAGTAAGGGATTAATCAATGGAAGTTCAACTGTAGAGGGTGCAATGTCACTTGGAAGAGAAAAATGGTGTCAGTGATCAGATTCAGCATTTCCTTTGTGTGCTATTTTATTTGAGATTTGGTAGATATTTCATTATAGTAGTAAATGTACTGGAACTGATGGTTTATAGAAGTCTGATTTCAAATGCAAGACATGATAATAGTGATGATGCATAACACTCCCGCGACAGTTGAACAACTGCATGCTACTGAACAATCTTGTATAGAGAAATTGATTATCGTGAACAACATCTATATGGTAACTATTGTTGGTTAAATCAAGCCACAAGGGATCATTAAAAACGACAACTGCACACTTCATTAAATGTTTGGAGTGCGTACTACCATCATTGTGAGCAAAAATGGAATTGGACTATATATGAGTATATGGAGAGATAATGTGAGATATTGTGATAGGAAGTGTGCATGAATTGTCAAGTGCAAATCGTCACATTCCCAACACAGGGTAAACTGATTGTGATGCTGGGACACAACATCACATCAATTCCAAGAACACACTAGCACATTAAAGGAATGCTATATTTCAGGGAAACCTAAATTTCATATTTTTGAGTTTGTGGATACAATAAACTATATAAATCCAATGAAGGAAATTCTGTTATTGCTTATTTATGTTCCCCAAACCACTCCAAGCTTTGTATACAGATGTGAGGTTCTGGAAGGAACTCATTGATTCTATTGAATACACTGGACGTAGCAAAGACTCATACAGTCTACCCTGAATATTCAGCTGATTGTCAAAGCAGTATAAATTGAATAACAAGTATATGCCAAGTTAGGCACTCTGGCAAATGATGAATGTCCCTATATCTGAAAATATTTCATTCAACTGTTGATGTTCAACTGCTTTCAAGTTAGAGTAGAAACAAAATTTGAGCTTATTTTTTTTTGCAATAAGGATTGCTCAAAGCACAGAGAGTGCAGAGTATGTAATTGACCAGCCAAGGTAATTACTGCTAGCTGTATTAAGACTAGATATGCCCAACAGCAATTTATTATCCAGAGAGTATGGAATGTAGTGGACAGGGTGGAGAAGTAGTGGGAGAGGAGGATACTGGGCAACAGAATGGGACTTGTAATGATGTAAGGTCTGTTTGAAAGAATAATATCAATTATACTCCAGAAATATATACACATTTGAAATCATAACATGTCTATGACATAGCTGACATTGTGTTGTATTACACAAATGTTGGAGTATAACCCTATCAGCCAAGCATATCTCAAAACAACTGAAAGAAATTACTTGGGACCAAATATAAAGCGAGATATCGCATGGAAGGTTTCGGACCCAGTGGAAGGTTGTGAAAGCGTCATCCAATTAGATTGTAGCATGTTTGTATTGTTTACTGTTCTCAATACAAACTACAACATATTGGACCCTGAATGTCTCAATGAGGTTATCAGGTTACTTAATGCCCATCTGATTGGTCAATCAAACAATGAATAAGTCCCTCCTGACAAGACTTCAATCCCAGGCCTGGCTGGAGCATGGTTTCTGTTGCAGTAGTTAAGAATGATATCCTTCTGAGTGAGCAAATGGGTTCAAGATTAGAATCTGCCAGGTGTGCAGGTGGCACCAGAAATGGGTTATTCTAAGTCTTTTACCTCTGCACTAGAAGGTGTGATATGCACATTACCAACTGAGAACATTGTTGTGGGATTGTGGCAATCAATATCATGGTGGAATACCTTTGCCAAATAGGTAAACATGGCACAGAACAACCATGACGGCATTCTCAGTGAAAAATCAGAGTGGTATCAATTGCAGTGACTGAATTCAGTACAACACTGTTGGGGCAGACCAATCTGTTTCTGAACATCACCACTGACATTGACTGGGAAAGTCAGTGTGGGGCATATGGAGATACAAGTGTTATGATGGTGGACTGGGCGATGGGGTGTATATATATTTGTCAAACTCTGGAGTAGATAGTCATTATCTTACAAAAGAACAAAACAAACATTTATCTCCTTCAGCGCCTGGTAGTATACACTCCTGTCAGGTATTTGTAGATCATCACAAGCTGTGTTGTCTTACAGCATGTGATCCTATCATATCATTTCACCCTCCTCCTCCTATAGTTCTGCAGCCAGAAATGGTTATTCTCACCAACTCCCAGCAGATGCTGTCGGAGGTTCAGAGGCATATTGAAAATACACCCTTTGCCTTCTAGCTCTGTAGTTACACTACAAATGTACCCCAAAAGCAAATTCAGATTCAGAACGCTGTGCAAAGAATGGTGGGAAAGACTGTGTCATGGCTCAGATTTTGCAAGTGAGGCTGGATGATTGGGAAAACTACATTCCGAGATTTCGGAACGGAATTGGTGTTAAGAACTGTTGGAGATATTGTGAGATGTGGAGACTGGAAGAATGTTGTATAGTGATGGTGACATTGTTTAGTACAAAAAGAAAGTGGTGTGATATATTACAACAGCAGATGATGTGACATGATTGTGGTGATAAAAGTGATGTCAATAGAGTGTAAGATCATTAGTAAGGGTTTGGATAGTATATTGTACCATGAAAGATGATTTGTTGGTGACTGTTTACATGTATATAAGAACTGATTGTTTGGTCTTGAAGGATTTTCTTTTCTTTTCACTTGATTTAGTCTGTTGTATACCACAGCAGCAGGCGACTACAAGACAGCTCCAACTGTTATACTGGCATGATTTCTCATTACCAACTCTGAGCATCTTGGTCCTTTTTTCGGCTTTACATTATTGTTTCCATTATCATGGATGTCCAACCCCACTGATTACACTTGAATGAGTCCCATACAACATACCTGATACTGAATGTGCCTATACCATGTGACGGTGTGTAAGTATCGTTGTAAACCTTGTTGTGGTTCTTGTTGCGCATATTTAGTACTCAACCAATCTTGAATATATATTTGTGACAGTTGTCTTGACTCTATGTCACAGCTTACCAGATTGGATATCCGTCAGAGCCCACATTGGTCACAATATTCAGATGCAACAGTATAACAGTAATTGCATGTCCTGCAGAAATTGGTTCACCCTGGCTGGAACCCCTTGTCTTCTGTTGGAACCAAAATCTCTGAATACTGTTGAAAGCATTGAGACATATCTTGCTGCCATTTTCCAGAAGGGACCTTTGGAAGCTTGTTTTTAAGACCAATTGAATATTTCCTCTCCTTGCAATTGCTATGAGACAGATGCAGTAACACAAGGTTGAGGTCTCAATATGAATGATATAGTGATTTGACACTATTGGACTAGATAATTGGGACTGTATTGGTGTTTTGCATGTGATCTAGATACAACTTGAGATTGCAAATGATATGATTGTACAGAGACCCATTGGACACAAGGACACACACTCAGCAGCGACAACAGCTAAGTCATAATGAATTCTATCAATTGTTGTGATACTTTCTACACTGACCCCTTCCAAAGTTGATCATTATTATTCACACTACTAGATTTCCTTAAACCTCTGAAATGTCAGCATCTGAATGGCATAACCAAGTGGCTTCTGTGGTGAGGGACAATGAGGTGAAGATTACGGATATACTTGATGTACAATGAGATGGCATCAGATTTGACGAAACCCATGATTAGTAGCTGGACATTCAGGAGGTGCTGCTCAGAGTAGCATGCCATATGGAACTGGATGAGATCGTATGAATAGTATGTGATCAGATAACCCTGATTATTGCCCTGCAGACGCAAATGACCAACCGGAAGACCTGATATTTCACTCCTCTCGTCTGGCACAATTTAGTAATATACTATCGAATAAAACAACATCAGAATACAATTGCCGAAGCTCAGCGAAGACAAGATGTGGCGGTACTCACTGAGGTGTTACAGACTGAATACAAAATGATGCTCCGGGATCCATGCCTATCTGGAGATTCAATCTGCGGATCAAGAATACATTTAGCCAATGCTTTCACTCTGGGAGCAAGAGTGGCCCCAGCTGCTCCACCAGATTGGGAGGAAAAAGGCCACAACTTGCCTGACTCCCTGAACTGTTCATGGTTGGTTACAACTCAGTGGTGAGGTTTGATCACTAACCTCAGATTGGTCTGTCGATAGAAGTCAGGCCGCTTTCCCAACAAACAGTGAAAGATGCTGTACACCCTCCATTAGACACGGGGCATTACCAGTCGACTGACGTTTCCACACTCCAAAGTTGATGGGACAATCGGGCTTGGAGACTTCCCAGCTTATATATATCTCCTCAAGCCAGCGGTTGTGGACACTGACAGCATGGCCACTGCGGAATGAAACATCTATCTGATTAACTAACAGAACTTCCAGTTCTCATAGTACTACCCTGAGTTTGCAGTTACCACCAGTGACATAGATTTGGATTGTTCAGCACTGACAAATGCCCAGACATTGGAGTTGTTGGAAGAAATGATGGTCTCCTTCCAGTATCACAATATCCCCGAGGAGCTTCAGGTAGTTGTTGCAATGTGTCAGAACCGGGATAACCAGATATGTCAGTGATGAGTGGACAAAGCAGCACAAAAAACAGCAGGAGAGGAAGATTTCACTTCATCCCCCAAATCTTGAATGCTCCAGCAGGATCATATAGCAGTCCCAGCCAGTGCTGTTGCTGGACATACAGGACCTGCACCGATTGATTTAAGCTCAAGAAAACAAAGGATTTCAGCCAAGGAGAGAGCTAGAATGTTTCCAGATTCCAGATGTTTGTACTGTGGTGGATTTGACCACTGGGCAGCAGAAAGTATGGCAATACCAATGGCTCAGATATTCAACATGGCTACAGTAGGTATTTCGGAAGTACAAACTGGCACTGGTTTCAAGGAATCGAGCAAAGAGTGTATCAGCAAATAGAACATAGCTCAACGGTTGACGGAAAAAGTTTAATGTCAAATGCTTTAAGAGAGTTTGGAATTACACATCTTTCGGTTCGCAAGGTGAAGGGATGAGAAGGGTCAATTGAAGGGATACATTCAGTCATAAGCTGCACCTGAAGAATAAATAATCAAGAAATACTGACACGTGTGCTGATGAACTGCGGAGGTATAGACATTGCATTTATAAATCAAGATTGTGCTCGCCATAACCAAATACCACTGCAATAATTCATGCAGAATCCAGAAGATGAGGTAATCGATAGAGGGCCTATTGAGTCAGACTATACGCCAAATCTTGCCAAAGTAGAAATGGCAATTCAAGATCACAAGCAAGAGGTGCCTATGATTGATACAAAGCTAGTATGTTATCCAATTTTTCTGAAAGTGCCCTGCTTAGGGCTATCTGATACTGCATTTCAATTTGCCCTGAATACAGTTTCTTTTGGATCGCAGAATTGAACAATGCACTGCAATGAAGCAACTGTTATGATATGGAGAGTATCTGACACACCTCCAGAACCAATCTACTCTTCTAGTGAAGTAGTATTTCAACTAAAGCAATGGCTGCAAAAACTATTTCGGGAAAGTATTATTATGCTGAATGGTTCCTCTGTCCACTGAACGGTAAAAATAGTGATTTAACAATCATTAATGCTTCTCTGTACAATATGAATACTTCAATCAAGGCAAGATGATTATAATGAATGACTTTTCGAGATCATTGTTTCCAAACCGTGTTAGGAATTTCGACCCCAGCGTACTAGCAATACATGACCCAAGGAAGAGTAAGTGACAGTATATGTAGATCACTGCTACACCACATAAATCAGTATCGAATAGGTTCACAATTCTGCATATATATTCTAATTAACTCTAGTGTGCAACCAGAGAAGTATTGCATATGTCTGCTGACAAGTGTTGGCGTATGTGCCATTACACGATATTCGATTGTTCAGTAATCCGATTTGTCTTGCTCATGATGATACAACGGATTTACCAGTATTGTTGAAAGTGACCGAACCAACTGGCAATGAACAGCTTGCATGACAATTGTGCCATAAGTCGTCCACTATTCCTCGTATGTAGGAAGCCAGAGGTCAAATATGCTTGACTAGTACACCTTTGAGTATGAGAGAACCCACGTTTTCCTCTTGGCTGAATTAACCCTATTCTCAAACAATGATTCTCCATACTTCAGGAAAATGAAATCTTCAACAAGAGTAATCATAACCATGAAGAAAGCACTGCCAGTAGAGAAGATGATCAGAGCAATAGTCTGGGCAACGGTCTGGGTAATAACCTAAATGAGTATGAGCATACCATGCAATTAGAGCTCACAGCCATGCAAAATCTGGTTGAGAATGTGTACGAGTATCAAGTACATACGGTGGATTGGGATGAATTCTAATGCCCATATCTATGTTTAGTACCCATTGTTGAAGTTTAAACAATAGCCATACCCTAGAAAGGCATCACTTCACAGCAGTTTTTCAGAGAGATCAAGAGATGATATCTATTGCAATAAAGCTACCGTCCACTATCAGATCAACTTATGATCACAAAGCTTCAAGTCAAGCACTATCTACCAGTATTTGTACCGCAGGGACTAATTCCCAAGCATGCCTACAAAAGAAAGACAAAGTTAAAGCTGATCTATAAGGAACTGGCCATTGTTTGAAGGGGTAGAATGTGTTTATGAATATCTGATATTCTTACCAAAGGAGCTACCAATTCTCATAAATGCGTCCATTGTGCTTAGAGACTTCTGATCATTCCATGGGAGGTAATATTCTTTTTTCAATGAACTTCTCTACAATACGTGCAGCTACTGTTGAAGAACTGAAAGTGCTGCAGGATGTCAGGTTGACGAACCTAATGTGCTGATTGATTGACTTCAGTTTGCAGATCGGAGGTTGTGGCTACACTCCTATTGAACCCCACAATCCACATCCTGCAATATCAGGGCCAGTATATTCTATAATTTGGTGATTGACTGCGCAATTGCAGGTTGTCAAATATCTACAAGCTGCAGTTGGCCAAGAGGGAAGCAGGTCATTTAATGTTGAATGTGTTGTGCAAAGGTTACATTATGACAAATGTGCAGCATAAAGGCCATAAAATGGCAACAACAATTGGTGAGAGCAGGAGTACTACTGGGGGTGTGTACATATGTTCTAAACTGCTACATGGAGTATGGTGTAGCCAATTTGTTCCGCAAGAACTTATCGATATAGCGCATATATAGGACAATAGAGATCATGTATGTTGTGGTTCTGTCATTCTCTCAATCAATGAAGAATTCAGTGGCTGGTGGAAGCAACAATGGAGGTCACCACTTTCGAAGATGCAAATAATAGAAACTATCAACTAATGCACTGGACAAGCAAGCAGAGAGCTGCAGCAGTATTTCTACCAGAATAGAAACCTTACTTTGATGTACCTGAATGCCTGCTACTGGGTTGTCAAGTCACAATTCAAAGTTATTGGACTTGCTGGGTTTGGATTACTCCTGGGCAAACTGCTTGATCTGCCAGTCTGTGGTTTCCTATCCCCACCATCTTCCCAAATCCCATTCTGCACAAAGATGCTAATACACCAATGCTGGAACAGATAATCTACCTAATGTTGGTGAATGCCTTCTCGGAATGAGATACAATGACTATGTCGATGTATTCAGCATTGAAATGGCAGGCCAATTAAGCAAAATATATCGGAGAGACTGACATTCTGGCCAACTGATCATGCAATCGATCTGGAATCAGGGGGGATTATATCTCATTTTTGGATGTATGTTCTGTCCAATCTTCATCACCAGGAGCAGCACCAATCCTATTTGCGAAGAACACAGATGGGGGACTACAGCTGTGGGTAGATGACAGCGCTGAGAATAATGCCAAAGTGAATAACCAGTATCCTCTGCGGCAGATTTCAGGGATGAAGGCGAGATTTTCAAAGCGCTTCTCACACCCTGTTTGGCCAGATAAACAGTCAAATTGTTCCATCCCAGTCGAAGAATGAACAGGCTACAATACTCTTAAGCTGCAATACCATTCCGTATGGTTAGTTTGTTGGCATCGCAACATCGTTCATCAAGTGGTATAGCTATATGAACGGTGCCCGAATGAAGCACCTTATCGTATGTAATGACAGAAAAGTTGGGTGGTACCATCACTGCGGAGATGATGGTACCTCGAAAAGAATCAACATGGGCAGCTAGCATCCAGAAATTGATGAGCCCACCTTGAGATTGCGCTGCAAGGAGACATTAAGAATGATCGACCAGTGCACCTGGAAATTGTCCATAAGTCCACCAATCGGCAGAGCCATAAATGCAATTGCATCTCCACCCGAGACAATGGGAACAGACCATGGTAATTTATAATAGTGCATGTGCCAATGGCAATGCAATTTGACCGAAACCAGCTAAGAAACCAATGAAGTAGAAGGTCTCTGAAGTCCAGAGATGAATGCTGCCGGATACTAGGTTAGTCAACCATGATACATACCTAAGTCGGATCACAAAAAGCCTACCAATGTTTATCGGTCAACGGAGCCACAAGGCGATCAACAATTTATTCGAGTCTGGGACATCGGCGGGGCACTCACCTGCTGGCAGGGGCAATAACCACAGCAGAAATGTGTCCGACTGACATTTACAGAACCCCACCAGGAGGCAGTGTACTCCAACACAAATGAAGAAGCCAACTGAGAAGTCAACGCCTCCAGTCCTACTGACAAGCCGGAGGCCAACTGGGACACAGTGTATTGAGACATGCACTGAGAAGTTGATTGAGATATCTCCCAAGATGTTACTGGGCAGAGTGGACACAACTGCCTAAGATTCTATTAAAGCTGCCTGTTCATTGCACATCTATGAAGTCACACACATAGTCACCAAAGCAGCCTGCGAAAGCTGACTATCTACTTCTTGTCAGCAACCAACAACGGTTTGCCACAGAATACATGTTACTTAGCATTCGGATGCAATGCACAGGGCTGAGGCCGTGCTCACACTCTTGAACTTGGAAAGTATAACCATTTGACAGAAACAGACATGTTAGGAGAGTTTGAAAGAGACAACATGCAACTGATGTATACAATTGTTCATGACTGAATGTAAAGACCAATACTGGCAGCGGAAGCTTCCATTGATGCCAAATGTGGCACAGGTGCTCTCTACCACGCCAATAATTCCAACAATGACCTATGCAGAGACAGATGAGGTATGGAGATAGGTGGCCAGTAGACTCTGAGTTTGGAAGTTGGGGGTGCTGAGGATATGGAACCAGTTCAGACATTTCCTTTTGTTTCTGTGTTTCATTTTCTCCTCTTCACTTCATCATTTCTATGCATCTTAGCCAGGTACAAATGGTGTGGGTACAGGTTTCACCACCTACCAATGGAGTAGGAGTCTTCTGATACAGCAGATACAGCAAGAGGTCACAATTGAGCTGTACTGATTGGCTTTGGGAATGATGGGTTTGCACTCTTGCATATATAAGATGATTATTTCACTTCTTGTTTCCCTTTCCTTATCTACAATTATATTGGCTTTGGCAGCCCAGGATGTTTGTACATAATAAGGGGGACAATGTAACAGCGACATGGGAACTCAGGAAGGGTATGTGGCAATGTATATAGATCACTGCCATGCCAGATCGATCTGTATCGAATATCTTGCCAAATTGCCATAATTATATGCACTTGCACTCATTTGCAACAGTACCACTATACCATCCATCTGCATTCGAGCATGGGTGTATGTATTCTTACACAGTGTATTGTAAGGTTTAGACAGATTGCCTGCAACTCCATCAACCAGGTATCAACTATGAGGTCCACATGAAGGAAGGCAATGCACCAGTGTGTGATATTCATAGTCAGTCTTGAGGGGTAAGAAAGTTGTTCTCCAGGATTGGCTGTACAAGAATATATTTGTATTTGCCAATCATCATCACTGTTTTGAGCATCACAATTGTTTGCAAAGACATCAGACACTAGTCTGCGACTCTGTATTGAATATTAAGATATGTATGGTAGGACGATTAAAAATTGGTTGCTCATCCCCTACATATGAGAAATGTCGAACATCTTTCAAGAAGCTAGAAGATTAATATGCATGGTGTGCAGGGATCATATAGTCTACTTCCAGTGAAGGAAGGGGATTAGTACAAGTTACCTTTGCAGACCAGATATGGCCTGATAAAACCTACAGCAATGCAGCTTGGAACAATGAATGCTCCCACCAACTTCCAAGGATATATCAACAAGGCTATTAGGGAAACATTTGATAACCTCCGATCAGCATAGTTGGATAATGTATTGATATATTGTAATATAGAAGAGGAACATGTCGAACATGTTAAATAGATTATGCAATATCTTTTGGAAGCTCGATTGTATATTCTGCCTGAGAAATGCAGTGTCATAAGGAGGCAATGAAGATACTGGGGTGGAAAATATCAACACAGGGTACCAAATGCAATCCAGACAAGGCTGAGATGGTATGAATTACAAAGTACAAAATGTCCGCTGAACGTGGAAGGTTGTGTAATGCTGTCGAAGTTCAGCAGTTCCTTGGTATGTTCAATTATTCATGATGGTTTATTCATGATGGTTTATCCCTGAATATTTTGAAAAAGCAGAACCTGCTACCAGATGTACAATAAATGATCAACCCATTTGATGAGAATTCATACAGCTGTTGGCTATGATACAATGGTTAAAGTATTTAGGAGAGCTCCAATTCTTTCACATTTTGATCATCAGAGGAAGGTAATTATCCAGATTTATATATCTAATGATGTTTTGGTCCAAGTGTTATTAGAGCACGATTATGTATAAGTGTTACACCCTATTCCATATTACTCCAAAACACTCACATCTGCAGTATGTCAATATGATATCTACAATAAGGAGTTGCTGGCTAATATCAATATGCATGAGCAATGGGGACCAGAGTGCAAAGGGACAACACACTGCTTTCAGTTGATAACAGATGATACAATGCCAGAGAGCTTTGTGACAAAAAACTTTAGAATAGATATCAGGTGCACCAGTTAGAATGGTTGATTGATTTACATCATAACATAGCATACTGACCAAAGAAATCAAACACACATGCAGATGCCGTGCCAACATGGTCTGGAGACCCTCCTGCAAGGTGGGATATATAATTCAATGGTATGAAACATGTGGTGCTAAAGCTGCAGAACCTACCTGGAAATTTCCATTTGTTGGCTGATGGTTCACCTATGCAGGGCTGCCATTGAATTCCATATTCATAAATAGAGAATGATGAGACTGTTCGACTCAGAGGGAAGAATATTGAAACAATACAAACAAGCAGAACCATAACAGTAATGACGATAGCACAAATCAAGGAGGATAATATGCGTTTATGGTATCATTGAAAGTTGAACATTCTGAAAGGTGATGAGTTATTGCTGGGATTAATTCAGGAGCATGACCATACAACATTGGTAGGGGCCCCTTGGATGGGTGAAAATGTTAGACCATTTGGACCAATGATACCATTTGAGATACATGTCAGCAAAAAGCGAAATTGGTTTCCAAAAATGGACCCTATGCACTGATTATTGTTTACATTCTCCACAAAATATCTGAGCAACTTATTTGCAATCTTTCACTGTGCTTCAAAGTGTTGGATGATGTGATCCCATTGTCATGACATTTCAAAAACATGTTTAGTTTTTTAGACTAATTTACTGCACTTGATTCTTTCACATTGGTCCTGTTAATTTTCATTGTTTCAACAATTATTTCAACTGTTACATTCTTTTCAGAAATATACTGAACTATTCAATCCCTTGAGTCACTGATTATACACAAGCATGCACAACTCCCATAATAAAAATTAAGACACTCAGAGTAAGCACTCATCAAATAGCTATATATCGTTTCAACAATGTTTTCAAGTGTCAAATCGAATGATCTACATGTAAAACAAATTGGAATAATTCAAGTCAATCATAATGGATTTGCTGGGTGCACTCCACAGAAGGAGTGACATCAGAAAGCCAATAACGTCATTGTTCTGATCCATCTTAGCTGCATAGATGATCTACTTCCGTGGATAGATGCCATTGATGATCCTGTTGAATTGTTGGATACGCTTCTAGGCAAATCGGTCAATATTACAAACCAGGTTGGTCGAGATCAGATTGTGCGCAAGGCTCATGCTCTACAGCTATCAAAAAATGACAAGATCACGTAGTACTTTGCTAGACAAATTGATTTTTGAAAGTAATCCATTGGATCTCACGAAACCATCACCGAAGAAATGATGAATACTCATGTCATCTCTACCATGTCACAGGAATTCGAAACCACTATCAACATATGTAAGCAACAAATTCCAGTCCCAATGGCAAAGAATGTCATCGACCATCTTCAAGAAGATACTCGTCGAATGGACCTTTCACAGGATATCAGACTTGAGTCAACCGGATAGGGTCTGTACAATCAACATTACAGGGGATATGGCTATCGTGGTGGACGAGGAAATTTTGGCGGCAATTATCATAATGAATACGACGATCAAGAATACAGCTGCACACACTGCAAATTCAACATTAATACTACTGCAAGAAGTAGAATTCTTAACCCACCCAACTGCAGAAGCAGAAGGTTGAACTGAGAAAACTGCAAGAAAGGGCTCTGCTTCCACAGCGGAAAACATGGCCACATATGAGCCCAATGCCACAGTCAGCAACGATGTCTCGAAGCCTAAAAACATATCATCAAATTAAGCACTAAGTACTCCATGGCAGAAACAACCATAGCACTATCACAGCATGGAATATTGGCTGGTGATTGTGATCTCATTCAACTATCTCACACTACTCACCCAACCGCTGGACTTACATTGTCAAGTACTATATCTGCAACATTTATTATGGACTCAGAACATGTGCAGCTATAGAAGCCTCTTCATATCTTACAAGACTGCCTTCCCCGATTACTGTCAAGCTTCATAACAAATCAACCATAACAGCCACACATTACAGACTGACTCATATCACTCAAAACTTGCAATTGGATGCTCTCTATACTCCGACATTTCATCTATCTTTGTTACCATTAAGTTATCTGAAACATGCACGATACACAATGACATTTCGAAGCCTGCAATGCTTCATATTGACTGATAAGGAATCCACCGCCTCTATCATCATCACCGTGAACTCCATCAGAGATGTCCATAATCTGCGCTCACCATAGGCTTGCACCTCTGAACCCAGCGGAAACAACCTTACTATCACAATTAAAACTGTAGCATCCAATACCGCTACAGTCTTTCAGTCAAAGACCATAACCTTCTGTCTGGAGAGTAAAACATGAATGTAGATGACTTCCAAACCTCACTCCAGCATCCAAGATTACTGCAAGGCTAGGGCACTGATGATTACCCCATTATAAGAATGGAGTTATAGAGAGGATGATTTGCACAATCACAGAAATGGCAAGATCAATTATACTGCACTCTGAAGCCCATCTCAAGTTTCGGGGGGAAGCAGTCAATATGGCGGCCTAGATTCATCAACTCATGGCCAACGAGGGGCTCACATGGGCCTGCATAATGGTAAGCTACTGCCATAACTCCACAGCGTTAGGGAGAATCTATGACCTGCAGCACAACACGGTAAAGGCTCAATTGGATGTTATATGCAGCATGTGTGAACACAATGACAGGTCAGGCGAGCCAGGAGGGACTACCAAAATTGACATATTCGGCCTACTGTAAGAAGCAGACTCATATTGAGCATATAGGTACATGTGGAATGGATGAGAGTATGGCTCACAGCCTCACACAGAATACCAGTGGAACCAGTGACAGCATATCTCATGGCTGTACTGATGAGGTTGCGTGCCGGCCAGTTGCTGGAAATTCTGGTGCAGCAGCAGTACGTTCCGATCATCCATTAGCTGTGCGCAGTACAATTGGGCATTGAGATCGAAGTCCACCCGCTTCAGCTGTGAACAGTGACCTCACACACAGACATGGCTCCTGATGAGGACTCCCACACACACACAGACAATGGACACAGCAGGCATTGTCCAACCCTCGAATCTCATCACCAAGCCCCATGAAGAGGTGAAGTTATCACACAATGACAATTGTGACGATCTGTCCCGGCTACTATTAAAGGATCAATGAAGCCCCAGTACCAACAGACAGAATCACAGGATGCACAGCACAGGTAAACGTCTCTGAACCGATACAAAATGCACTAGCCATGACTTAACTTGAGGACAATCTGCGCTCATACCATGGTCCTATGAAGAAGTGATGCTTAGCCCACTCAAGGAATAATGATCATCTGCGAGCATTGAGGAGAGCCACTCTCTTACGAGAATCAATTTTGGAGCAAGGCCAATTGGATCGAGGTGGGTTTTCATGACTAAACACAACCCTGACTGCTCAATGCAGTACAAAGCCAAGTTAATAATCAAAACATAAATGCAAGTGCACTGGAGAAACATATGCACCAGTAGGCAAACTCACTATATTTCAAGCGCTAATAAGCAGCACAGCATGAAATAACAGGAAGATCGATCATCTCGACATGGTCACTGGATCCCAGAACCATGACATTGATGATGATACCCTGCTCAATGAGCTACCGGAGGGTTGGCCCGACATTGAGTGTCTCATGGATGACTGCCCTGAAGGGGAGAACTTGGAAGTCAGAAGTTGTCAAGCTATATAGAGCACATTACGGTCTTTAGCAGGCACCACATCTCTGGATACAGCAAAAGTTGCAGCACAGATCAAAACTGCTCTCACAACAACTTACAGACTCACTAACCTCGGCACTGAACAACATTCCCTCAGAATTGGGATTTACCAAGATAGGAATTGCTGGATATCATGGCAGTCCCACAACCAGGATAGTGTTGCCATGTTGACATCAGAGATGGAGTATGTCACATGGTCGGTGTCCTCGACAGATGGTCGGTAGCTGTTGCAGTTGTACAATGATAATATATACAATCCAAACAACAAACACAACCATAACAAGCTTCTCCCAATTCTCTGCAATCACAAATGCGCACTTGCTGAAATCACCTATACAGTCATCAAGTCTCAATCGGGACATATTGTTCTTGTCCATTGCATCTAAGATTCTCAATAGAGAGGCAGACTATATTTCTCCTGGATGTGGACCCAGGAGAATGCAACAGATATTTACACATAAGCATTCGGAGGAAGCATGGAATGTTCACGAAAGCCTTTGGCATATGCTAAACATCACGGATTATGAAATTTGTACACATTCCGAGTTATTATGTAAAAGGAGAGGTGTTCCATATCAGGCTACGAACTGTACTCTTTCTCTGCATACCTCAGCCAATTGGACGAAGTTTTTCATTAGGCACCAGAGATTTCACTTTATCCATATCTGATATGATGCCTGGCACAATAATTGCATCGTTTGACTTTCTTGCTCCACAGAGCATAGCAAGAGGGGGAAGTGTTACTATATGATGTGAAAGGAAGTCGCTGCGGTACTGACATCAATAAATAGACTCACAGGCTACGGCCTCATAGTTGTAGACTCATCCACATGTCTTCACTCGCTACCACCACGGGCAGTTGCAATTGTGAGCTTCCATGCACTTTCATGGTGTTCCAGGCTCTCATGTATATAAAGACAGAGCTTCGCCTGAGATGGTAGAATAGACTTCATCTGCTTCACATTCGTCACTCATAATAGAACATACCTTAGAGACTAAAAAAAAGAAACTTTGGAGAAATTAATGGAGTCTGATATTGGGTATATGTTAAATTGAAGTTCAATGGAATTATGATATGAGTTGGAACTTGCACCTCGGAGGTTGTGATGGACAGACAACAGAAGTATATATGAGGTTGGCCAATCCAAATGCAATTGATTGGGATGGACATGTAATTTGAGCTGACTTTATTCCAATATAAACCAACTACTCATGAGCTGTATAGCCAGTAGTCATTTCATGTGTGTTACTGAACAGTTGGTGGTCCATATTCTAATGGTAATGATGTATATAACTGAAATATGGCAGATTAATACATAATGTTGAGTAGATATAAAGTGTAAGTGGTACAATACACTACCAATACATCAGCCAAGTAACTATCTATGAATGGCAGAAAGATGAGTTTGGGTAGAAATGGTATTCTGTATTAACTTGGAAGTATAGCATTGAAAAGTATATAGCGATTACAAAATTTTCGAATAACAGGTCATTGTAGAGTTCTGATCAAAATACAAGAGGTAGTGGTTGGCAATAAGTAGCTGATAATCAAATGTAAGAAATGGGAGGTACAATATATAAGATTCAGTTTAGTATTGTTTGTATTGCAGATATATCTGTCAGAGTGGAGAGTATATGTACTTTATCCTACTTGGTAATTGGCTGTATTATTCAACATTACATTCATTGCAAGTTGCTACTAATAATTTCCCTAACCATTGTCTATTTTCATTTGCCATGCGATGTATTGCCATTTCCAGCTACACCATTACCTGAAAATACGATGGATGCCAATCTTTGTCAATCTTCACACTACATATTCATATATGTATGACAAGTACCAGTCTGCCCCCCATTGACTGTCATTTGTTAACCGCCAGTCTTGCCTGCATTTTTGATATAATTTATCAACTTTTAATTAAAGTCTCACCTTTCAGTATACTTCTTCCAGATCAACTGCTTATAGGCAGCTTTCGCTTGGAACACTGGCATAATCTGCTCTCACAACCCTTGCAGAAGTACTACTGAACATTATTCAATTTTCTCTCATCAGTATATTTCACTTAGAATTCACTAGGTCGAAATCATCTGCCTTCCAACGCATCTTGTGGCATGCACAATGAAATCCTCTTAGGATACCACTGAGTTGGCAGGATTGCTGCAGGCATGTAAATATCCGCACATTATCAACCTAAGCCTTTACTTGTATTATTTTTTACTTAATCATGCTGTTGTTTTTATTTTGAAACTTGGTCCATCCTCCTTACAAAGTGTATTACAAATATACTTCATATGGCCATCATTTGTATTCCTATTTTTACCAGATTATTGCCTCCAAGTGCATTACTAATGTCAGATAATTGAAGTACTCAAGTGCATGTCTAAATGCACTGAATTATATCCTCCAAGTCAATATCCATGTTCACTCAACACAGCTTCAAAGTATACTCAGATACCTCCTTAAGTGTTCTCTCAAACTACCCACATCTTGTTTAGCTAGGATCAACTCAAAATTGATTGGATTGCCGTCTCCAGAAGCTAGTACCAATTCCAGTTATCAACTTTTGCAAATTGGTCTATAAAATTCCTGTGCAGCTAGATAGATAGATTGCTGAATTGATGATAACGCAAATTGAACATGTGAGTTTTGAACTTGTTCAAAGATATCTCACAACAGTAACAGTGACATGTCTTCTGAGGTCTCATGGGCACCTTGAACAATGAATTGCCACTATAGCACCAAAATCTGCACTGCAAACCTTACTATTCAACTTTCTTGTAAGATGTCTCATGTCCTCATTTGAAAATATATTCAATGTACTCTTTTACTTAGCAACTTGTGGGCATAAGCACCATTCTAGTCAATCATTGCTTTATGTACACAGACAGTATTCACAAGGAGTATTTCAGAATTTCAGACATATTCACAATACTTCTAAATACTTTGAGATACGAGGTTCATTCATCTAGGTGCTGTGTAAATCGTGTGTGGTTCTTCTATGACCGTGTAATATTAATGGCACAACTCCTAGCTCTACATAAAAGCCACTAGCTTCATGATTTGACAATGTTATAATTTTGGTCAGTGAAAGCTCACCCACTGCCAGTGGGTTCCAGGGACAAAAATTGCATTTTCCTTATCAGAGTAGAGCAGTTTCTATATACCAAGAGAAAGGCAATAAATCTCAGAAGAATATTTTATAAAAAACCTGGCCAAAGATGCTTTCTTGAAACAGTAATGACTGAGTGGACTGCAAATTCAAATCTAAATATAATTGGAAAGAGTCAGGTATTCCCCATCGATGACTGATGCTGATATACTGTGGTTTGAATATTTTTGAATATGTTGCCAAATGAGAGTGGGGTGCAATTGACTGTAGTTTCTAAATGAATTATCCTCTAATTTGGTTGAGTTTAAAGCTGAGTTGAACAAAATCTATATTCAACACCTCTGCAAAAATATCAAACAGTGTATAATACTCTTTGGATATCTAAAGATACGCAAGATGTATCAGACATTGTACTCAATCAGTTAAATACTATCGCTCTACAAGTTGACATATAATCTATTGAAATAGCTATTCATTTAATCTATGTACATTGTCTATTGTTTTTACAATAACGTGTACAATGTTTATTAGATACTCAAATATAGAATCAGAAGTACTTGATATAACTTAACCCACTATTCCCTGTATTCTATGAGGTGATTCTTTCATACTTTGGTAGCGGTATATCAACTATTGAGACACTCCATACAATGACACTGACATTTCCAGGAACTTCCAGCTGTAGTTACATAATCATGGTGCCAGTGTATGGATATCAGCCATGTACTGTGACATGAGTGCTAGGAGGAATTACTGATTGTAAGTGATATTCAGAAATGCAGTAATGCCATAAGGAAAATGTACAGTTGTGGTGCAATTACTTCCTATGATAAAGAAGTAGGCTGAGGTATTGCGACATTAGATAATGTGGCATGATTGTATTGATATAAGGTTTGCTGGTGGTTTGTAAGATTATGAGTAAGGATGCAGATATTCTAGTGAAGTCTGGATGATGATTGGAAGGTGGTTGATGATCCATGCATACTGAGACAACAACTCGTATTGGAGGCTATCCATTACTTCTCTCGTTACTGATACTTATGTATAGCGCAGCATATGATGATGTTCGAAATCACTTGGACCTGCTTGTGTTGTTCTTGTTATCAACATCGACACATGGACTCCAACGTCTCCAACTTTGTTGCACTACCAGTTTCACCTACATCTGATCCTATCCAGTATATGACAATGAGATCTATTTCTCAACACCTGGAAAGAACAATGTCAAGACCAATTCTCTGTGTGCAAGTATTACTCAAAGGGTAGCTCTGTCAGCTATTGGATCTATCTACTATCAGATTGACACTGCATACAAATTTGGAATGGTGGTATTGACTATTCATTGCAGCTTACCAGATTTGATATCTGTAAATACACATATCAATCACAATACCCCAATGAAGTAGTAGCAAAATAACATCACTTTACGAACAAGTAGAGATGGTCCCAAGTGAACCTGTTCAATACCTGTTGAAGAATGAATTAGTGATGTTCAAGGGATCAATTTTGACATGGCTAAACGTAGGAATCGTTCGAATAGGTGTTTAGGAAATAGCCACAGTTCAATTCTCCAAGTTGCACGGTGTGGAGTGAGGGCACCCTGCATGGAGGTGGATAAAGTGTAAAAGATCCTGTATTTAACCCCACTAGTCTGACTATGTGATTCCTCTGCAGTTGGTTGGCACTATGTGACCTGGAGACAAAGTGTCATTATAAACCACATCGCTGTGTGGAAAGTTCTTTAACTTGTTGACACGCAGCAGAAGAGGCAGAGTTGGCAGATGTTTCAGTTATTGTTATAGTACCTCTGACTCTGACTGCATCTGTAGTCAACCAATACAATTGTCACAGGTTGATGTGCTCAGTCTTTGGTAATGTCAGCTGCAGAACATCAGCAAAATGTAAATCGGTTCGGAAGCAACACTCAATCTTCCCAGTCAATCCGGGCAACCTTACCAGTGCTTCTAAGTACTTCTTGATGCTCCCAGACCCCCCTGGAGCTAAGCAAAGGGCTCTCAGACTCTGCAAGTGCATTCGCAGGTGCTTCTGATAGCACCTGCAGTTATGGTGGTGCATTCAGGATGCTACAAGATTTGACTTATAGAATAGTCAAATTTTGGAGCTCCTGAGACTTCTACGCAAATCTGCGGAAGACTTCAAGAGAAGTTGAGACCGCTACGCAGCTCTGCGGGATACTTCGAGAGCAGCAGAACCCATTGCGCAGCTCTGCGGAAGACTAGATGCCGGATTCTCACAGCAGTAGTTCTTCCATAACCACAAGGAATTGCATCTTATTATATTCATCTTTGTTACAGTCACAAGATTCGCTACATCATATTATGGCATCCATTATTTCAGTCTCTCTATATATATACATACTGTTTAATCTGGCTGGCGGAGTGTTGATGGTGGGCTCTCTGCCTTCTATCTCCATCGTTTTACCACTACGGCCTCCAAGTGGTGTCTCTCTAAGTCATTTCAATGGGCATGACCAGGTGCTCCTCCGATGATGCTTGAGTACCATCTGCACACCTCTTGCGACATCTAAATGTAATGCATGAGGAGGAGCGGTTCTGCTTCGAGCAGGGTAGAAATCGGGTGAGAAGATATGATACTACCCGGTGTTGATGATCCAGACAATTGCATGGATGGAGAAGATCTCGGACAGAGCGAGTGAGACCAGAAGTTCGGAATGATAGAGTGTATTCTCATTATACAATAAAATGAGATTGAAATGAAATGATGTTTATCTACTCCGGGGTCTGCCGAATAAACACTCCACAGCACTCTGTCAACCTCCGTTACCCCTGTATCTCCTTACCACCGCCATCGCTGCTTGAGGATGTACTTGGAGGCCGTGATCAAGCGTTTTTGGAGATGCACTTGCAGATTGGGATCGAGTGAACCAAGAGATGCACTTGGAGGCCGGGATCGAGCGAGTTTGGAGATTCACTTGGAGGCCGTAATGGTGTGAGGTAAGTGATACACTTGGAGGCTATGATCGAGCGAGTGTGGAGATGCACTTGCAGGCTGTGATCGTGGGAACTTGGAGGCCATACTCGAGAGAGTTTAGAGATACACTTGGAAGCTTTGATCGAGCGAGTTTGGAGAGGCGATTGAAGGCCGTGATCGAGCGAGATTAGATCAGTCCTGGGAGGCAGCTAAACTGGAAGTGATAGTTCGGGAGGGAGGCGTGACGGGAGCTGAGATTCGATTCATATGTTATCTCGTAATTGTCGGAATGTAGAGAATTGAGTACAACAGGGTCTGCCGAGAGACTGGCTGTGGGAGAGAGTCGATCTTGGAATGATGCTGTGCGCAGTGTATGCAGTACTCAGTGTATGCTGTAGTCGGTGTATGCTGTACCCGGTTTTAACTTTTGATCATGGCATGGAGAGATACAGAGCGATGACTGAACTTCGTGTTCATAGGTGATGGTAGAGTTCAGGATGAGAAAGAGAGAAGTGAGAGGAGATGGGGGAAATCATCATGCCAAACTGGGACTTAGGACAATTGCGTGTGCTAGTCAATTGACCATCACGAATACAGCAGGTAAGGGTCCTGAACCGGTATGTAATAACACTGATCCAAGGTCTTCCCAACCCATTCAGGCAAGTCATACCCCTGATTTCTCATTTCCGCTTGTATCCTCCACATGGTTATCATCTTCCTCCCCCATCTCTCTCTTTCTCGTCCACAACTCTACCATCATTGGAGAAAACAAAGTCAAGTCATCCCTCTCTATCTTTCCATATCATGATCATGAGTTGACACCGAGTACAGCATACACATAGTACAGCATACACCAAGTACAGCATACACCGAGCACAGCATCCACTGAGTACAGCATACACCAAGTACAGCATACACCTAGTACCACATACACCGAGTACAGCATACACCAAGTACAGCATCCACCCAAGATTATTTGTCTTCTCTTCATTCTCATGATTACGTGTTGACCCCTGAATGTAGCTTCAGCTTCCGGCGTGCCTCCCTACACAATCGACTGCCATCAGCCAGCTGTCCATGAGAGCTCAAAGGTAAAGTCACCTTGTCACGTTCCCACAGTTGCGAGTTATCTATCTGATGAAAAGAGTCTCAGCACCCAGTGTGCCATCCATCCACCGCCTCTAAGTGCCTGTCCAAACTCACATGATTAAGGCCTCCAAGTTCACACAATTATGGCCTCCAATTGCAGCACCACACTCGCTCAATCATGGCCTCCAAGTGTATCTCTAAACTCGCTCGATTACAACCTCCAAGTGGATATCTCCCAACACGCTTGATTACAGCCTCCAAGTACATCCCCATACACACTCTATTCCGGCCTCCAAGTGCATCTCTGAGGTCACGCAATCTCAGTCTCCAAGTGCATCTCTGAGGTCACACAATCTCAGTCTCCAAGTGCATCTCCAAACACGCTCAATCATGGCCTCCAAGTGTATCTCCAAACTCGCTCCATTATGGCTTCCAAGTGCATCCACAAACTCGCTCGATCATGATCTCGGAGTGCATCTCTAAGTCCACTCGATCACAGCCCCCAGGTGTATCTCCAATTATGCTCGATTACCGCCTCCAAGTGCATCTCCAAACTCGGTTGATCAAGGCCTCGAATTGTATCTCTGATTTCACTTGATTGTCATTTTCAGATGCACCCGGAGTTGCTCTCAAGCACCGCCTGCAGCCAGTCTAGATATGCCGTGTGTAGATGGGTAGCTATATAGATACATAGATACATAAATGAGAATACAAACTGAATACATGAGTTTCAAAAATGATTGAACGATAAGTAGTAGCTATGATTTCCACACGCACCTGTAGCATTCCCAAAGAAGATGTTATTTTTCTCAGACTGCTCTACTGTGATTGGAGCTGCTCTTAGCCTTGTGGCCAGCGCTCCAAGTTGCTCCCAGACTTGTTGTTGGCGTGCCCATGTACTTCCAGGTGCATCCAAAGTTCTCTCCGGTGCTCTGAGGTGTTCCCAAACCTATCACAGTCTCGCCCATGGTACTTCTGTACCAGTTATCAGAGATCCCAGGTACTATGAAGGCCGGCCGGAATGCCCTCCTAGGGTCTGATACTCTCCTGAAATTGACACATATAAGTTTACACTCCACATCCTCTCAGACACTCCTGGAGGCTTCCAGTGACTAAAATACATTTTGCTGATGGTGCAGCAATCTGTGACCCTTTGCAACGGCTTCAACATCTGGTCAATGTTCTTCTGATCTATTTGGGTTATCCAGCAATGATGAAGAATAGTGACCACAAAAAATGTGACTGAAATGACACCTGGACGAAGTTATCTCCCAGCCCCCTTACTGGCAGGTATAGGGCTCTATATGGATCCACCACCTAAAATACCGAACAACTGAGGGTAAATTATTCTGCATCAGACGGATTGCCACTCTGACCCTATTGAGATCAGCCATACATTTTAGTTACCACATATCACTGACTGGTGGGTTCAACCAGAGGAAACACACTCCAAGTGGGCCAATCTCTCCAACATGGCACACGATATATTCTCTATCATACCATATAGTGTCGGTGTGATGGTCAGTTTGTCTCTTCGGCGAGATGTTATCGGCTGGAAGGGGTCGACAGCTACATGAAAGATCCTTCACACATAAGTTGTAGTCAGGCAATGTACTTGTGCCGATAATGGGACATTAGAAAGTGATCACCCTGCATTGGATTCAAGGGAAACAGAATACAACTTGGATTTGATGTGTGAGGCAGATGAAAGACAATTTCACAGAATGGCCAAGGTCTACAATGTTTTGGAGATATGGCAGAGCAGCCAAAACTAACCTGCTATACAGATAGAATTGCGTGATCAGAACAAACAAATGACAGCAGTACGATACATTTCAGATACTGCAGATATCTTCAACGCATCCTGGTGAAACTTTCAATATGACGATTCCGCAGCATTCAAATTGTGAGAATGATCACCTTTGCCACCAGCTATGTCTGCAAAGAACCTCCCTGGAGGACAAACTTAAGTATTAAATGTCCACAAAATCAATCAAATCTACCGCCATCCAGCCAAAAGTGATGAGGATAATGAATCTGCAAGCATTTCCAATACCAAAAATTGGCTAAACTGAAATGGTGACATTGATTATCCAAATGTCTACAAAGACAACTGTGAGGCAGACAATGAGTCTGACATAGAGCAACATAATGGTGTTGAGAACCCTGAAGGCCCACAGCAGGGAGATGTGTGTACCACTCCATATATTCCCAGATTGATTAGGCGAACCCAGAGGTCAAAGCAAATGACTGAATGGGGGTTGAGAATGCTCAATACGATGAAAATGGGGAGCAATAAGCACAACAAGATAATGTAGCACAAAATATGTCAACAAATTTTTACCAGGTTCCTTATGTTCGTTGCCCGAGAAATTGATTGACAGAAATATTATGGGAGAATTGTAAGAAGTTGCATTACGATATTGGCCAGTAAACAGATGTAAGACAAGTGAAATGAGTCATTTGGCAAGATGATCAAATTTTAATAGACTGAGAGTGACCAGTACCAGATTATTGCTGTGTTCAGCTTTGCCACGGGGCCAAGTCGCAATCTGTCTGAGAGGCTTCCAATATGTGCAAATTATTATGAATACAATTATTGGTGGCAGCAGATTTTGAATAGACAATGCATTAAAATGAGCGTCAACAAAGTATCAATGATCTTTGGTCTTGTAAGTAAGGTAATTGAAATGTGACTTGGTAGCTGTTATGCATAATCAATGTATTGGCAGCATTTATAGTCAAAAGAGAGAATGATACAGTCACTGCCCCATTCTGACAATGAGTGTGAATGAAGCATCAACAATTTTTGCCGTTGCATATTGGGTAATATAAGTGGCAATTGATTGCAGACATCCATACTTGAGGCATTTGCCGCATTTTGAGGCAAACACAATAGGGTTACACTTCATGCTCCATCCGGAAAATGAGTGTCAACAGAGCACTAATGATTTCTGGTCTTGCATCCTTGGTAATGTAAGTGTTGCTTTGTTGCAATAATTCATATATGTAGAAATGGCAGCTAGAGTTAGCAACGGTTCCAACTTGGCGGTTTGGTTCCTGGTCCGGGTTCAAACTGAACTGGAATCGTTGCAATGGGTTTTACCCAATCAAAAAACCGAACTGCACTGAACCCGTGGTTTGTTTTGGCTGTTCCACATTTTCACTAACTCAGAACTTTGGCTCCAATTACATATTTGAGTTGTGATTGTATCACAATATGATATATACATAAAAGATGCAGTTTTAGATGCTCTTTCACCTGCCATTCTCCAATTTGCGATCCCATCACTATTCATTCAGTCACTTCAAAAACGCTGAATTTTTGGCGTTATTTCATAGCAACTTAACAAATAGTGATCGGATCACTAATTCGAGAATGGGAGGTGAAAGAGCATCCAAAACTTCATATTTGAAATATATATTATATCTTGATACGATCACACCTCAAATACTTAATCGGAGCCAAAGTTCTGAGTTCGTGAATATGAGACTCTGCTCTATGATAAACCTGGCCAAAAAACCGCGGGTTTATGTCTGGTCTGCATACCAACCCCACCAAAACACAGTGGTTCGGTTTTTTGGTCCGATCTGGAACCGATCCAAATCATTATCCTGGTCCAAACCCGGACCGCTAACGGGTTACCCGGACCTGTTGCTAACACTAATAGCGGCCTTTTCAGGCGAAACAGTGGAAGTCATGTACCTGACTCCAATTTGATGATGTGGAGCAACGGATCGTCAACAATTTTTCGTTCGCATATTGGGTAATCAAGGCATTGTGTGGACATGTGATCTCATAACATAACTGGTGACCACTGTTATAGGCCAAAATACAAAATATTAAAGGAAACACGCTGTTTTCAAAATAATCAATATTGCAACATGCAAAACAAGTAAAAAGACATTACTGGATGTTGAATAAGTGAGTTTAACAAGATACAATTATTAAGCAGCACAAACCTGAACATAATATGAATCTTCAGATGGACCCGCTGCGCAACCAGCTGATAACCCGCCCATTTGAGACGGTTTGGGAGATTCCAATGAACTGTACCCAAATGGATAGGTTGGGCATATTGACAACCCGGACTGTCAATTTGGCAGCAGTTCGGTACAGACCCTGACCAGAACCCGAAGCCACAGTCCCGAACAGTTGATATCACTAGGTATATGCTGGCTGTGCAAGTGACATGCTGATCTAGGGTAGCTTACATTTCATCCAATATCGCTGTAGATAATAATTACTACCTGAGACAGTATCAAAACATATCCAAATCCACACACACTGTGTATTTCTTTCATCTTGTCAATACTTACCAGTAACATGTTAAGTACTTACCATCAAAATGCAACCATTTGATTGCAACCAACTACAGGCTCATGGTCAACAATATTACCCAATATTAAGCAATTAAGGGCTATTACCCAAAGTGTTTTTACCACCTACAGGCTGGGATTAACCTGAACCATCATGTTTTGACTTCAGTAGGTGCACCAAAATAGCCATTAATAAATTAGTCAACTTATGATGAACCAATAGCTGATGTACTGGTGCACAACAACCTGGAGATAAAGCCCAAGAAGAACCCATAGACACACTGATACCTGATCTGTCATATACCAAGAATGCAACAAAGACAAAGTCTGATCGGGAGGTAGTTGGAGTAGAATATAAGGTAGGGAGAGTGTACAGCAAAGCAACTTTATTGTGCGGCAAGCATTGCCGTAGAGCTAGGAATTGCATGGTGTCTTTTTCAGTCCACACAGAGTTTTCAACAAGCTAAATGATGTAACCAGTATATGAAAGTGTTAATAAATCAATATTGGAGACTTGGATAACAACTTCAAAATCAAATTATTCCACTCAGCAGATTCACTTTCAATGTGTCTCTCTAATGTCAGTTTCAGGCTCAGTGATGATAGCTACATCGAAGGTGATTCACATATCTGCAGAACATTATTCTACAGATATATAGTCAACTGTATGTAGTTCCTTTTGGCACATTACCCATTACAGATGAACATTCCTTTTAAACTGGTGAGTCTGGCAGATTCAGAAAGTTACCAAATATACAAATAGATAAACACCGGCAATTGGTGGTGGAATACAAACGATCAACTTCCAGCTGGAGCCATAATTCTATCTGTGATTTCTGCATCCAAGAAGATTCACTTTACCAATTGTTCAGGTAATCAGCATACCTTGAAGCTGTATCTCACAATTGGTATTATCTGAAAAATAATTGATTGCACTTCTGCACTGTGCGCCCAGATTCTCATTGGTCTAGTCTAATGTTCCCCAAATGGTGCCAAGTCATCTGACAAGACGTTGCATAATAAGATTGGAACTGTGCTGTCCCCACTCAGACATTGTAATATAACAGCTTTTAACTTCAAATTGAGTTGCGCTAATGGTTCCCAGAGAAAATATTACCCTATGTATGCTGCCTCGGTTGGGAATTATTCAGTTTACATTCTGGTTGCTTCAGCCTCCAATGGGTATTGCTCAAACTGTGTGATTTCTAATCAGGTATCGGTATGGTACCCACCATTCCAACCGCTTGATACCTCATGTTTTCAGCATGTTTGCTCCAAGTATCTGGAGCAAACCAATGTTGATGTACTGTATGCACTTGGTCTTCACCCAATTCACAACCAGTTTTGGCAATTTACGCTCTGGAATGTTAATTGGCAGTGGCAGCCAAATGAAATGCATCAACCGCTCCTGGGATTGGTTAAGAAACTATTGCACTGAATCCTAAATTATAAAAAACCTAGCAACCTTAATAGTCAATTTCACAGTCAATGTTTCTCTGTACCACACTATGCTGGCCTCCAGTGCTTCTCAAAAATATTCCGTTCATTGAAATGTGACTGCTAGCAGGCACAAGAGCTCCAGGGCATGATTAGTACTCTGGCTGCAAATTTTGGTTCATTTCTTGGCTGCTTGAGTTATGATGGGAAAACACCAGCAGAAACATCCTCTGATGAAATTGTAATGGGAGCACTGCATGCATTACATGAATACTCTATACATGCTAGCCAACAAAATCACTCTAATCTATCCCACAAAGAAGTAGGTGACACACTCTAGGGATTTGTGTCAAGTTATCTGCTTTTCCAAAACAGACAATGTCAAAGTCTGTAAAGGCCAAAGTAGAAAAACAGTTGCCAACAGAACCCCATCACTAATGAGTACAAAACATTCCTACAATCCATGCTGCAATGGAGGCTTAGGTGTATGGGGCTGAAAAGGTTACTACAACAAAAAGAAGGCAATTTGAGTTATGTCTAACTCAAGCCCTACATGTGGTAACCAAATGATCTGATGCCAATTGAAAGGAGGTGCAAGAGCAATTGCTGGGCAAGTGCAATTGGTGGGCAACAGCAATTGGTGGGCATAATCCATGAGGTGATACGAATGAAAGGCCAGTATTTCGATATATTATTCCAATATCATTTGCAACCACCATGGTAGAAAGTCAGGACCATAATAACTGGTCTCAGAAGTATAAACACCACCAAACTTGCTCCAATGACAACTGCTGCAGAATATAATGTCAACATGTCTGCTAATATAACCTCTGTCAAATATGTAAAACGTCCAGTCTATGTATCTGATACTGAAGCTGGGGTTACCACCATGAGGATTGCTTATACGAACCATGTAGTTATTCAGCTGTTGCAAGAAATTTACGAAATCACAATGAACAAGCAGAAGTAGTGTAAGAAGAAATTGGATATCTGCTTCAACTAGGTTGAAGCTTGGTGCAAGGCATTCAGTATTCAGAGGCTACAGAAAACCATCAAATGGTGCATAATGAATTTGAATTATCCAATGTTGCATCTTGTTGACGAAATATCAAAACTAGTTCAGCAAATGGATACAAGCAAAAGTATTATAACTGATACTTATACACTATGTTGTATCAGTAATGTGAATATGCCATATCAATTCAGCAACACAGTCAATTACATTGCATAGATGCTCAAATATACTAACCAGTGTATTGGAGTTGACTATATGGAAGGGATACCGCTGTATCATGCCAATCAACCGTTATCGAAGATTGAGTGTGCAAAGAATTTCCACCTACTCTGCACTACCAAGAAATGGCGAAATGAGTCGGAGTGTATGCTGTATACCTCCAGCGTCATCAGGAACAGTTATCTTTCTGCCCGCTATCCTAATGGGTATATCATTTAAACCACAATCTTGTCTATAGTGTGTACAGGAATACCACATTATTCTCACTCAGAGTCGTATTAGTAGATTTCAGAATTTTCAACTTTGGACAACTATTCCATCCTCCAATTAAAGAGGACTTGGGACATGACATTAGTGGACTGATGTTTGGATATAATCAGAATATACTTATTGGGAGTATATTTATCAAACTTCAGATGGCGCTGTTGGAGTATCATCGACCATTCCACAGCTCTACTTCGGTTAAGTGTTTGGGATATTAATGCATTGTACAATATACCAATACAAACCAAGCGATCGTGCCAGATTCACATAACATGAGTGTCCAAGAGATGGAAAGTGTAGAGAATGTCCTCGGTAATCCCATTCAAGAACCAGTATCTTTATTTTATATTGCAATAAGGCTGGACTCTACAGAATCAGATCCTCCAATATCAGAAGTACCTGCCTGCCAGAACAGTGATTTCAACTTTTCTAAGAGGTGCAAGAAGACTCAACAGTTGGTATTATGTTCTCATGCTCCAGAATATATAGTGGTGATTTCCACAAAGTACAATGATCAGCATAGTTGGACTTATTGTATGTGTAGATTTGTCAGGGTTGTCAAATAGACTAATAAGATACATGTTTTTCCAATCCAAGGGATTATTGCACTGCCACATTTGATGTGATGAAATGCTGCATCAGATACAATCCCTAGTATATGGCATGCAAGAAATAATTCAAATTTAGAAATCTTCTAGGCTGTATATTATGTAGAATAGCTGAATTAGGCTAACATAGTTTATCAAGTTGTACAATTTGTTACAGCCATTATAATCATCCATTAAAGCAAGGAAGACTGCAGGTTTAAGGTGCACCAAAATAGTCTCGGGAGACAAAGTCAATTGTTCCAATAGCACTACAATATGTATATTCCAATAGTAAGATTTTACCAAATTCTGATGACAACTATACTCTGTTCAGAATATCTTTGTATTCTGTTCGGAAACCTCCTGAGGAATGAGAAGTACCAGTATAGTGATCTCAGAATTCCTCAGAGCAGGCTACTTTGTATTCAACCTGTCAGGAGGTATCTGGGAGTACCTGGAACAATCAGTATTGATGTTCAGGGTTGCTGAGTTATTTAGTTATGACTTTCAAACTATTTTACATTTTGCTGATGTAGACAATTGGATCTTGGGGAGAGTAGATCTCCAATTCAGTTTACTTAGTGAAATTTGCATCCAGTTTGTCATTAATTTTGGACATATTTTTGTATATTTGATCTAAAGGTAATGGTGATATTGGAACAGTCAATGGTAATGGTAATGGTAATGGTAATGGTAATGGTAATAATTATGGTAATACTACTAAAAGCACTTAGTCAAGTAGATTGGCTATGTCAATGGGCTATGTCAATGTCAAATTCAAAGCGTTAACAGACTTAAAGCTTTCAATTGGCAACAGCTTCTACAAACTCGGAGTGTTCATACTGTACAACGCATCCCATGGAAATGTTTACTTTATTTGAACTTCTGCTTTCTTATACATGGCTTTCTCAGATAGCCTTCCATACAGGCTTTCAATTAGACTTTTGAGCCAGCTTTCAAGCTGACTCTCAAATACCAGCAGGCAGTCAAGTGGACTTGCAGGATTAGTATGTACTGTACCAGTATAACAGAGAAGACTGCCAGCAGTAAAGATAGATATAGATTCATCTCAAAGTGTCATCTATACTTAAATTCGTAGGTACCTGTACACATTTCTGTAAATATACTTGAGAGGACTTTTGGCTACACATGATGTAGGGGTTGATGGGAAGCTTGTTATAAGCAGAGTGTTTACACATGTATGTCTAGCACAGCCTATAGTTGATTTGTACTTTTACTGATATCTTTCAAACTAATATTATTAATACTATTACAATATCCTTATTTGTTGTTAAATGAAGATAGACTAGCAGTTAGTAAAGATAAATATTATAACTGTCATGTATTTAATTTTAGTAAGTATTAATAAACCTGATGTAAAGTGATGGAGGCTTAATGGTGTCTGATCAAATTGAATTAAACATGCTTAGCGCAATATTGCCTCCCACCTCCAATCTCATCTTTAAATTACTATTTCCGCTGTGCCTATGAAATAATAAGGTTAAATGGCATGTATAGTTAACTAAGGTTACGGTGGCTGCATATTGCTAACTCTGGCTTGAGAAATTGTTAACTTGCTACCGTGCCACTCTGAATTATGGCGGGACGGGTCTATATCGGCCTCCTTAACCTACACAACATTCGCAGTATTCAAGTGGGTTTTAAGTCTGTCAGAAGGCTTGGTAGGATTTTTGCGGTAAAGCCGCCCAGCGCTCACAAGCTGGACCGTTTTATCACCAGTGGCAACTAATTAACTATCCGAGAGAGAATGCCAACCACATAAAGCACGGGAATGAGTTACTTTTGATTAAGTTTCTCTTCTGTACAATGTTGAAGACTCGTAAAAATGAGCAGCAATGCAAGGTGAATAATCCAGCTTACTATGTTCTTATAGCCCCAGCTTAGAGAGAACAAAAATTACGAAGTAACATAAAATGTTATTGCCACCGAAACAAAGAGTGTATGGAAGATCCGAAAAATTCAGGGGGAAATTGAAAGAAAATGCCGGTAACAGAACGAAGCTTTAAAAGGAGTGATATATGCCGGTAGTAACTGTGGCAATATAATCGAAGACTCCAAATCCCGGTGACATGGGTTAGAAATTGAACAAGATGATCACAACACTTGCCAATTTGCAAATGACGAAAGTTATGAAAGAAATTAAGTCCCCGAAGAGAGTAGGCAACGACGCAGGTGATGAAAACCTGACAACCTGGGATTCCAGATTTGAAAATAACGAAGATGGCCAATCCCCAGAACGAAACCCAGTAAACCTTGTTAAGATACGCACAAATGCACAATCATGAGGACGTCTTGCAATAAGAGCGATAGGCATGAAAACCATACTCAAACTCCGCGGCACTTTCCTAGTGGCTCGACCACCCAGCTCCCCCAACATGTTGTGTGCTAGTTAGTTGCACTAATGTCCAATTGCAATGTCGTTCTCGTCCTCTGATCTGACTGTACTAGGGACCTTGTGCATTTCGTTCACCTTCGTCATTTAGTACGGTGTCACCACGTTGATTTAAAACTGTATCTCTAGGTTGTTGGCTGTAAGTGGGTTTCGTGTGAACCTTGGGAGGTAATTGTTGAGATTGAGTTGGTTGTTGCAGAACGGTTGGAGGAGGACCCCCAGAAGGGCGTGCTGAAGACTCCCGCTGCCATGCCACACTTTGGGTGATGTCGGAGTCTACTCTGTGGAATACTGGAGTAGAGGGAGGTCGACTGCATTCTCTTGATTGTGGTGGTGAATTTGTTACAATCGTATGCTGTTTCGGGGGGGGTTTACGGGAGATATCGCCATATCGTTTTAAGATATCCTTTGTCGTCACATCCGCTCCATTTGCAAATAAATTGGGATCATTCAAGATCGATAGTAGATCTTCAGGGACCTATTACAAAAAACATTGAACATTAGTTGTACCATTCTTTCGGAAGGTTGGATGAATTCACATACCTCACACATAGCTTCATTATATTCTATCAGGGTATGCACAGCCTCGATGGCCAAAAAACTGTCATCCATACCGGAGTCCTTGTTTTTCGAATAAAGGATGTTAGGTGTAACAACTGTGGAGAGGTTGTGAATGTCCATCTTGCTACCAGATTCTTCATCGATATGGGAGAAGGAAGCAGTCCAATTCATGAACGTAAACAATATCTCCATACAGTCTCTGTGACACTTTGGGAGGAGGCAGCAAGTTAAATGAAGGATGCGGCGTTTGGTTTCATCATTTTGAACTTCTGCGGTAGTTTTAGCTAGTTACAGTCACAGGGACACTGGGTGCAGCCTACTTTGCGATGTCACGAATAGCCTGTGTAGTTTAAACGTAAGAAGAGGATCTGGTAATTCCCGAAGGAACTTCTTCAGCAGCGCAGCAATTTGGACTGGTCCCTCAGAACTCATTTCAATCTGAGTGTCGCCTTTGTCCAATGCTTCGGCAAGAGTGTTGAGGCGTCGAATATTGCCATTCTTTCGGAAGACACCTTCGACAGACATATCTTTTGAGGACTTAATATTCAGAAATTCAAAAAACAGAGACGATACATATGCGCATCTGTGAGAAGACAAAAAAATAGAGAGATATACCCATTTGCCTCATCGCTGTAATTGCATCGTCCACTATTTGTGGTATACGCAAGTTGCCCGGACCAACCCCTAGGCCCGATTCGGCACCATCACGTTCGATCATGACATCTAGGGGTATTCCAAAAACACCTAGTAGTTCGGTAAGCGTTTGCTTCTCACGAGTGTGAGTAAACTTTCCAGAGACCTTTCTTTTTGCCACCTCTCTTTTTATCATTTGGTTGGAATGCTTTACCAAACTTTCCCCAAAATGTCTTCTTATTCGTGTCGATCAAACCCAATAGCTCCTCCAGGTTGAAATGACCGTGCACTAACGGCTCCATATTTAAAACGGCAAGGTGACGTACAATAAAGGCGTCAAGAGCTGTCAATTCGGAGAAGTATCGCTTTCGGGCTTGGGGAACAGCCTCTGTGGGCGGTGCATCTTGGGATTTACCTGCCGAAGGATCCCGCTGATATCCGTTGACCAAGCGTGGCAGGGTTGGGGCTGGTGAACTTACGTTGTTGTAGGGCCGTTGATGTTTGAAGGCGTTCGGTCTTTGTTCCCTAGCTTGTTCCGCAGCGACAATTCTGGGAATATCATCTAATGTGAGTGCCTTGTCATCGCCGAAAGACCGCTCGACAACATTATCACCGCTAAAAGTGTCTTCCACGATTCTGAACTGACTAGTCCCTCGTCTTCTGTCACGGGAAAGCCCTTCCGAAGACCCAGGTCGTACACTGTCTGCCTCGGGTCCTTCTATAATTCTTGACTGTCGAGCCTTACGTGCTGAACTCCCACCTAATTGCTTATCCAATCGCGTAGATCTTAACCGTCGAATATCGTTAACAGTATTAGTATAAGCCTCCACCTGTTCACCACCATAAGACTTGGACCGGGATTCTGTACGAAGCAGCGGTGGATCCAATCCGGTTATTTGATGGCCTTCCGATGAATCGTATTTCTGGAGATTCGGATCATCTTGACAAGTTCAAGGGTAAGCTGGCGCCTATCGGGTAATCACATAGAAGCAGCATACCAGATGTGTGTGGCAGGGTTCCGCCCTGTCGTAGCATCACTAGCAATCGAGCTAGAGCGACCCTAAGCAGGAAAATGTATTGCCTTAATCGTGTTATGTGTTGAAACCCGTCTCTGGCATCAGGATATCGTGGGGCACATTTGCGACAGACCACGTGACCGCGTTCCGCAGAACTCCACATCACATTGGCCAAGGAATAACTCAACTCTCCCTTGCAACTTGCGCATGTAAGACAATGGAGATGCCATCGTTTGTCTTCGAATTTGTCACATTCATCTTCGATGGTTGATCGGCATTTAACACACAGATCGGAGTGTGAATCGGCTAAGTTTTCAGATAATCCTTGAGTGGATTCGAGCGATTGCTTTGTGTCTCTAGTGCATTCAAGGTTGGATAATTCTGCGAGAAACAGATTGAGAGCTTCTGCATTGTGGTGATCTCGCTCCTGGGTTGACCTGTAAGCAATTGTAATTGGTGCACATCTACTCGAGACAGATTACCAATCGCAGTGCTCCTTGGAGGCTTATTCGTATTAGAAGCTTGAGATAATGTGCAAGGCCTGTTACCAGTGACAGTAATTCTTGCGTAACGCCAAGCTTTCGTACACCAGTATCTTGAGTCTTTGAGAGCAAGCTGAAAAACGCAACTATCTTCTTACAAAGTAATTTGGCCTCCCGAGAGTATGATAAACCTGCGAACCATTAGTCTCGCCTGTCCACATCAGATCACGAGTTATTCATGGCCATGCACACCTTTGAATGCAACTTTTGCCAATCGTATATCCACGTTATCAGTGCATCCGAATAGAATTTCCACATGCCATATAAACTTCTCCGCAATGAAGACACCATCGATGTATGCGCCGTTTGAAACATGCAGAAGCATATCACTGATACAAGCTGCGGAGGATTCTTCAAACGCTGATAAAACGCTCCAGATCCGATATACTTTATGCTCCATCTGCTCCTCGGCCTCTCGTATCATAGACCTTCTATCTTCTGAGGGAGCTTCAACAACCTCCTCTGCCTCCCGCTCCGTGACAGCTGGTGGTGCAAGCCGTACATTCCAGAACTGTAGCACCACAACTTAGCAATAAGCTAACGCACTGACAATGCCCATTCAGAGTTCAATTCATATCCATAGCTTTCTCAAACGTGGCGTCTACGAGCACTAGGGTGACTAACCTTATGTATCATGTAGCACTCAGGGTGCCAATGCTGGTTCTGTCCATTTCTGAAGATCTCAACGAATTGTTTCAAAATGGCCGTCTGGCAACCATTGCATTTCGCTGCGAACTGCGTGGAGTAATGATAATGGCAGTAGACCTTACCGTCGTGTTCATAGTAAGAATCCTGCGGGCCAAACACGGCAGGACAAACGCAACATGTAAAGTGCTCGATATGGTACTTGCGGTCCAATGCAGTGATATAAGATCCACGCAAGGCCTCGCCGCAATCATGGCATAATAAATCGAGTCGACGGAAATAGTCCTTCTCACACAATGGGAATTGACCCTGACCATTTTCGTCCTCCACAGGAAAGAACTTGGAGGCAACTATCGCACCGCAGTCCTGTTACCGTATATCAGAAACGATCTAGGATCAACAGTATTGTAGTCCATTACCTTGCATTTGAAACAATCTAGATGATATGTGCCACCAAGAGCCCGAACAAATTGTCCCGTTAGGTGGCCTTCACACTGTTGACATATGCGTGTCTGTCGCGGAGATATCGCGGTGAGACCTGTGGTACTCCCACTTCGCCGGAGGGAACCACCAGCAGCACCCGAACCTCGTTGAACATGTCCCACTGAAGAAGTCACAATCGGCAAATGCTCACCGCTGTGAAGACTTTGCTGTCGCTGCGGGACTGTTAAATCGTCGTGGGCCAATGGCAGCTGAGGAGGATCGGGGTCTCGAGGTGGAGGCCCATCTGACGGTGGAGACATGCGATGAAGCGGTGCACCTCGCTGGCTGCGGAATCAACCACGCAGTTATTATTTGTACGGCAAACACCAACTAGGTTCGACGTATGCTTTTGACTCACTTGAACGACCAAAGATGGCGATTCGAATGACAAGGAGCTATGTACCCCAGTTACACCACTGGGCGAGAATATACCCAAGAACGGTCAACAGCAGATAAAACAGAGCCAGGAAATAAATGACACCAAACTTCGCAGTCGCAGGTGTTAATCAATTTAGGGCGACAGTTCGGAATAGGGTAGACTGGTCGAGGTAGAAAGGGGTAGTAGTTGAAGTAGAGCAATGTACTTCCCGAGTCAAACTCTAGATGTTGGTCCTTCGAAGGTGCCAATAGGGTTTGGTGCGACCACAGTGACCAGAAGAAGTGCATTCACAAGTGGAACCGTGACGACACTGGTTATCCCAGTAGTTTACCATATGCAGTACGTGAACACACTCAGTAGGATGCAATGACACAGCTAAAGGAAAAAACGTCGAGGAGGATGGTTTCCACAATCTGGCTAATCAAAAATGGGTGAGGAGGTAACCAGCTCCGAGATACTACCCGGACATCGCGAACAGTACTAATGTGTCTGTACTTGTCAACCCATCAAATATTGAGAGAACACCAAAGCCCTAACCCTGCAGCAGTGAGGTAGAGCTAACTTTCTTAGCACCGTTACAAACAATCTCACAATTCTGTTCCACTAAACAATATTGCAGCAGAATACTTTCTCATTAATAATAATATTTCATATACAATATATACTTTTATTAAATTGCCTTCTTATACAAGTCAATAAAAGTAATTGTTCAGTATATATACAATCAGCTGCAAAACATCTCAACTGTAAAATAAACTTATGTTGAAGTGCAATATTTAATCACAATTGTTAGATAAATCTGTGGAACATATCTAGCAAATTTTATCTTTTTATAAAGTCCTATTTATGGTAATTAGTAAGAATAAAATATGATCAAAATAAATTAGAATTATCAGTTACCTCTAAAAGAATCTGAGAGTTGTAGGACAATAATTCTCCAATTGAAAAGTTTGAAATGCAATTAGATTATTAATAAAGTCTTTCTGGAAGATTTAAAGTTCTTTAGATTTTCACAGTCAAATCCCAAAGTATAATTAAACTACTATTTATATACAGTAAAATATCTATTGGTACTAGAGTTAAGGTTGAAAGCAATGGGAAATAATAATAAAGTGGTGCAGCAATAGTTGTATAGTTGTTGAGTATATCTGAAGAAATATCTGTCAATTTGTAGTATACAAAACTTATAGTACTTCAAACAACAAAATAAACTTCAATAAATTACTCTTTAAAATATAATATTCATTCATATATATAGAATATATTAGACTCTTTGACAGATATAATTGAAAAAATCTGCTACTATAAATCATCATTCCAATACTATCGGGTACTTTTATACAGCACCACAAACACCTATTAGATTGTGTTAGCCATGGTTCCAGTTATGCAGTTCAGTTCCAGGTCCTGGTTGGAACAGAACTAGATCTGTCGCAACTGGTTTTACCCAATCAAAAAACCGAACTGCACCGAACTTGCAGTTTTTTCGCTCGGTCCACATTGTTGCTAATTTGTAACTTTGGCTCAAATTAAGTATCCGAGTTCTGATCATATCACAATATAATATATATATACAAGACACAGTACTAGATGCTCTGCCTCCGTTGGTTCTTCAATTTGTGATCTGATCAATATTCGTTGAGTCACTGCAAAAAACATGCAACTGTGTGTAATATTTCACAAAGATTCAACGACTATTGATCAAATCGCAAATCAGAGAACCGGTGGTGAAATAGGATCCAAAACTGCGTTATTTATGTATATATTATATTGTTATATAATCAAAACTCAAATACTTAATTGGAGCCAAAATTCCGAGTTTGCGAAAATGAACCTCTGCTATATGTATAACCGGGCCAAAATGCTGCAGTTTTAAGTGCGGTTTGGGTTTGGAATGACTTGTCCTTAGGTGGTTCAGTTCCTTAGAAGTTTCAGAACTGAACTGCGGCCACTGTTCCGGTTGCAACTCGGACTGTGGTCAGGCAACCTGGAACCTCTGGTAACACTACTAATGGAATGTAAAGTGCTTTCAGATACACTAAGACTACTGTCATGTCTTTTAAAATACTTGAAATATTATAAAATCTACAACTGAAATAGTCTATGAAGTATATAGTAGACTTAGGAATAATACAGAAAGAAGCTTTTGGATTGGTAAAATTTGAAAGCTGATGAACCTACTAGTCACCTTTGTAGAATGATGCTGGTGTGTTTTAAACTGCAAGTTCTGCGCTTTGGAAGGGATAATATATTGTAGAACACATATAGTACAATTTAATAAACTATATTTCAGCAATACACCATATTCAAGTATTATAATAGATAAAGTATCCAGTGGGTATTTCAATTCTGATATTCAATTACAAGCTATATTGCATTAATACTATCTAGTATAGTATTTAGTCAAGTTCAATGTGCTAATCTAACTACTACTACTACAAAAAGATTGCTATAATCTTACATATTCATTTTACAATCTCTATAAACCCATTATTATAATTATTCTGAATGTTTTCTTAATTTGTATTGTTAGTAATACCATAATAAGTTATTTTAGCTTGATAATGTAAACTCACTTATTGAGTTATTATACCATCTAGAAAGAGTCAATCTAATATTTCACACTATTTGACTATTACAAAGTTGTACAATTTGGGTTAGAGGAGTTTAGTAAAACTTCAATAGAGAAAAAGATAGAATGGGTACTTGGAAGATGTTCTTAAGATAATTATCTACACTTTGTACATATTGAATCCAGTTGCTATAAGTAGTATACATAATAATATTGGTTGACATTGGTGAATTCGACAGTATAAATTTGTGACAGAAGTGGAGGTGTGAATTTATTACTTGTAGTATATTACTCCAGGATGATATTTGTTAAACATAGTGTGTATATGTATAGTCTGATCATATCTGAGCTTGAACCTACTCTCAGGGTATCTGCAGTCCTTATCAACTGATACCCAGAATTACAATTCAAATCAGACAATATCAACATCTACAAATACATTACTTAGTGATATTCAGTTCATACTTCAGTACACATCATTGGTATGTATTTGTTTGATATAATTCACCTGCAGTATTACAGAATGGAAATTAGACTTCTGCAGGCAATGCTGAAAAGGAAAGAGATAATGTGCAGATATATCATACTTTAGGGTATTTGTATCAAATAGTAGATTGAAACATTTACAACCATTAATCTCACATCAATATTGCATAGCCAGGTATGTCAGAGCCTTCTCAGTATAGTTCAGGCTAAGGTACCAGTTAAAATACCTGAGCATATATCATAGATAGTTGACTTTGATGCCAGTGTTATGTTTCTCTTTCACATTACAAATACTAAGCCATTTGGTCATATTAGTGGTAAAATTATCACTAGAATCCAATTGCCAAATTGACCTAGATATATTACTTACCAGATACATTGTTAATTATCTAAAGTATACTATATCTGTTTAACTGGTTTCTGGAGCTTCTATATGGAATGTATATCTAACTAAGATTCAAAACCGAATAAGTGAATACAGACCTCATATGTACACTGCAACCACTTATTGGACGTGGCGGTTGAATTTCTCTCTCCATGTGGTTTATAATATGCTATGCATCAGGAATAATGCAGATAGTAGCTTTACCCTTGCCATTAATGAGTAAACATCAATTTCCAAATATCTGCTGATTCTCTAGTTCGCTATACAGTTAGTTTTATCTTTTGGTACAGGATATTAATGTGCAGATTTTGGAGTAAATATACTTCTGGGTCTGGTTGCCTTATTTATGACTATCTTTAACAGTAATTACTGATGATATTGGAATAATTTATGTAACACCCTGTACTTTATTAGTATCGTATTATGGATTTCCTACTTCAATTGCTTTTATGCCATTTATTAATTGTTACTGGCCAATTTGATTACTTTACTTTCAATACACTTCAGATACATTCAGAAGTCTTTATATTTGTTTTTCAGATCGTTTCCGGTGGTATATATAGGAATCCATATTGCACTGCACACATTCGATGGTGTGTGTATTTCCAATATATATACTTGCATTACTATACAGTCTTCCACTTTGGTCTTTCCATACTTTGATATTTGGAGTTCTTGATAACAACAATTATTGTAATTACTGTGTTGCAGTATATGGTTGAGTAATTTGAGGGATAATTTGGATTGATTTTGCTTGCTAACATATACAAAAATTTTATACAATATCTACATTACTTTTATTAGTGTCTTATCAGCAGCGATTGATGCAAGATCTTTGCCAAGATGACATTGACTAAAATATCCACCTGATTCACAGCTAGTATTCTAATCAGTTTCCTTTCACATGGTTATTATCCATAAACTGAACATTGAACAAAGTGCTGAAAGAAGAAATATTCTAATACACATGGGAACTGACTGCCAAAGTGATTGTTGAGAAATCTAGCTTGGAAGTTTTTATGCAGCTGGGGTTGAAAAAGGTTCTACCATGTATCTAAAGTAACTAATGACATTATGAGACAGCTAAAGCTGGGAGCTATTATGGAGAGCACATATGCTGAACTGATTGCAAATTTGCTAAAGGTCTATAGTATACAGTATATCAATATCAGTGAACCCCAGCAACTATAGATAAATATATTGTACTATTAAGTTATTGAGTATTCAAAAAGTTGAGTATCCCATGAGGGCACATTTTTGAATATTGCACTTCAGATATAAGTCTTGTGGGACTTGGAAACTAATAACTGTCATGAGATAATCCCTAATGCAGACAATCCAAAGATTGTTACATTGTTACCTGAATCTATCAGTAAATTGCCATCATAAGTTTAAACCATTAATATCAACATTACTCAGTAGAGAGCATACAGTTAAAACTGTACAATGCCACAGTTGGTGAGTACTTTTCGTACAGTTTGGGGAATAAGTGATTATTACAAGATAAATCAAGAAGGAAATCTATGGAGTGCAGTATATTTTATTACAAATATTACCAATTGTCAAATATAGTATCAGATATACAAATAGCCCAAAAATGATTCATTTGAGTCTTGTGAGATACATAAATACATAGTAAAATAGTGTCTTCTTCAGAACACTTATGCTGAATATGCTACCACCATTATTTTGTCTATCCTATAGTATATTCAATAGTCTTCAGTGTCAGCAAGATATGCTGTCTCTGCAAAATGCAAATCAGTTAGATTCCATACCTGAATTTCCCAGACACTGCAGTCAATCTCACTATGAATTAAAAGTACTTTAAAATACCTCAACATTCTACAGAAGATAAGTACAGAAGTTACGAATAGTCAGGGAATATTCCTAGATACATTTGAATGAATTGATTTTTGTAGTGGTGAATTCAACACAATATACAATATGACTTATAAAATGGTCAAATTTTGATGCTGCTAATACTTCTGCATGAAAATTGCAAAGTATGCCAAGTATTGAATTCTGCTTTCCGGAATTTCTTAAAGTTCCAATTGCACACATGCTGATTATTCGTGGGATTGATTGCGGTATATAAAATTCGCCATGGTGAAAAGATTTGCGATTTCTTGATGTAGTATCTATTCTCTGCCCATGTCAATGTCTGTTTATACATACTTGTGATCAGGCTGTGAAACAAAGTCACGTACACTTGATTTTGTACACAGTAATAGGATTAAAGCACACAGATAAATATAATCAAATGGTTACCAATCAATTTCAGAGATATAACTTGCAGACTGTGTTAACTGCACTTGCAGATGGTAATTAAGAGAACTTGGAGATGAAGATATAGTGAGCTTTGGAGAGGTACGTAAAGGCAGAGATAGAGTAATTCTGATATTGCATTTTGTAATAGTGCCAATTAAACATGGAAATGATAAAGATGTAAGCAAAATATAGTATAATCAAGAGGGTATGAGTGAAATGTAGCATTGGCTGAAAGTCAAATACATAACTTCCAGACACTCTGGACAAAGCTATGGCTTTGCTTCTTGGTACTCCCTGATTGACCTGAAGCAGTAGAAAATGCTTAGAGATATTGGAAGAGTGTATGCATATACTTTGAAAAACTTTGACGGTTGCGAAGGAGTGATTAGAGTGTTACTGCATGTAGTACTTTCAATGGTAGATTTGTCATCAGCTGAACCACCAGTGCTGTGTATGTGGAGTATTCTACACTTGATACTGAATTATCATAACTGCAGTTCCCGGATTGCCATAAGTGGATTGTATTTTGTATATAACCTTTATCTGGTATGGGTATTTGTATTTTACAATAATGTCAACATTTGCTACATTATGGTATGGAATAAATTCTATGTCATTATCTAGTGGTTACCAATCAACCAAATGACCTACATTCACCCCATTTATTTGGATGGTTTGCAGATTGTATGTAAATAAGATCAATAGTACACCTGAAGATGGCTGTCAAGAGTGGTTGACGATACACTCAGAGGCTGCAACGGAAATTGTAGGAGGGCATTGTCAGGGCAGTATAGAGGTTTATATGAAGGTGATAATTAGGCAAACTAGAAGGCAGTAATCAAATAAACATATGCATTGCAGCGGCTCAACTCAGCAGTACGCTGCCAATGAAAGATTCAGACAACTCTACCTCTGGGGTATCCTGTAGTTTCCTCAACCCTTGGACTTATACTGGTATTTACAATGTCCAGATTGGAAGAGAGAATAAGGAGTGAAAGCAAGAAGCTGAGATACTGGACTGAATCCAAATGGGTGAACTAATTGGATCCGGAGAATTCTAATCTCAACCATATGAATCTGACTATATGTTTTGGCAAGCCAGCAAACTGATAGTATATTCACCTTGTGTCATATAATACCATAAGGTTCACAGCACAAGTATCAAGCTGTGGCTAAATCTTATAGTATTTATGCAATAATTGATTTTTGTTGAATTTCATAATTAAAAAATCCAATATGGTGTCAGCTGTTAGATTGATATGAATTCTGGAATTCAATTCAAGCTTCAAGTCATAGCAATGCCTGGATTGCATTCACAATTTGATTGGTACTATGGGACCATATTACTACTATCTGGTGCACTTGAAGAATCAGAGAATGATACTTGGATGAAGGAGCATATTGCGGAGGCATTCTACTCTGTGGTGAAGTGTTTCATGAATGCCTGCTGAACTGATGACAACAAAGCTCAACAGGTTGTTGTGAGCAGCATGGTGCAGCGGTGAAGACATGGACAATTAGAGGGTGGCCAGAATGAGAACTTGTAACTGGGAAACTGTAGCTTTATACAGCGAACGAGGTTGTAAACCTCTTTCATCTTTAGTAGACCGAGGAAGAGCCAACAATGCTGGAGACCTTTGGGAAATATACACCTTGTTAAGAGCTTCAGCATTTGGGAGGGCTCTGGGCTGGCAGCAACTAGATTTATAGTTTGTTCTGGGAAACACCTGGGATTTTGAAAATTGTTCAGAACAGAGGAACCATAACTTCTTACCAGATTTCTAGGTCGATTGTTCCATTGGCTACTGGGTGAGAGAGACACTTCTGCCAATACAGATATATGAACCAGCTGAGTGTCATGAACATGTCCAAGACAAATCTTCATGTGAGGTCCTCTTCAATGAATCAACATGATATGACATTGCCCCCCTTTCATCAATATCTCCACTAAATGAAGAGCTTTGTTGTTCTCTTCCTAACCAGGTTAGTCATTTGAAGTGGTGGCTGATAAATTGATTTGCAGATCATGTGCATAGATTCAATATGTATGCTGAAAGAGGCTATTATGATCAGTTAGAAATGCAGCTCCAATACCAGGATCTCTCAAATCCCACAATGCTTGTAACTATACCCAAAATTGCAGGGACTGGCCTTAATCAGATGGCTGCAATCCATGCTGCATTGGCACGCCAGTATCAGGTATTGAACACGCAGTTCTAGGACTCTGCACTGGCTGTACAGCTGGGGCAATACAGAGCTTTCAATATATTGTTATTGAATATAGGTTCTAGTGGCTATTGCAGTATAGTAAATAATTCCTGCAGAGACTGGGTAGAAGCCCAAATGAGAGTCATGCAGAGTCAAATGAGTCAACCGAATATCACACTATCAATAATTTACCATATTCAGAAAACTTATCATCACTATGCGTTTCAGCTAACTGAAAATCTTGACATGTTGCAGTCAAATGCAGACCATGAACCATAGTCCTGGCACATAGAAATGAACAAATTATGGTAAGTCTTTCCAAATATTCTACCAACCCAATCTTGTCCACTGATTAGAATTCTGAAACAGTATCATTTGTAAGGCACAGTGGTTGATAAAACTAATATATGTATCATATTGAAATAAATCATGAATTACAGTTTGAATTGTAGTTTCAGCAATTGGTATTTGTCAGAGAGGAATGTAATTTGTGTTATTATTTATTTGGTGACAATGTTGAGATGACATCCAATTGAGCAGAACATGTTGTGTATTACAAAACAAAGCTGCATTGGAGAATTGTCTCAGAAAGAATAATAGTTGGCCAGTCAGATATTGCTCAACTATGGGAATTGTTTATTGCAGATACTGCTGGACTGATTCATCCATCACTAGACATTATATTGAGTATTATAAGCATCTCAATATTCAAACAATCAGTGGCTATAATTTAGAGTGCAATGCTCTCCTCATCTGATGATAGTTTATCTTGACGACACTATGATATATCGTACTGTGAAACAAATCAAAAAGTTGATCAAAAGCCAACTTTACGATCACTGACATTTTCAGACTGAGTATGGAATATAGGATTAAAAAGAATACCTGGGTCTAGTCCCATTTATTCAAGTGTATCTGAAAATTGTTGTACGGTGGCGAGCGCTCGAGTAGTCGAGTGTGTGCGGGCGCATGCGAAGGTGTGTCTATTGTATCGTGTAACGAGACACGTCGCATCGACATATGGTCGATCGATGACTAATGGTGCTAACT